>ENA-OPAQ01001241-OPAQ01001241.1-human-gut-metagenome-genome-assembly--contig:-NODE-1241-length-18612-cov-25.201918_pt1 | contig 18612 bp, 10 predicted proteins | sample MGYA00241058_ERZ501432 | MGnify/ENA primary metagenome ERZ501432 (study PRJEB25962, sample SAMEA2042570) | human gut metagenome | biome: human gut; feature: human-associated habitat; material: faeces... | reverse complement strand
AGAACTATTCAATTAGATTACAAATTTATCCCCACTAAAAATCTACTGACCCGTTTTTTTCAGAAGAAGATAATTTTTCTTTCAGCAGCCTGTTCTCCTCTTTCAACGATTCAATTTCCTGCTCTAATGCTTTAAGCTTGTGTTCACAATCCATTTGTATTGAATATCTTTAGGATTCCTAATCGGACAAAATTAGGAAACTTTTTGTGAACAAAGAAAGAATAGTGAATAATTTTCTAATGAAAGAGAAGTCACTGATTAATAGTTAATGGAGTGCACTGTTATGCCACACCCCATTAACCACACATCACTAAACATTCAAATCATTTATATTCCGCCCAGCTCTTGATAGCGATATCATCCACCGTCATGGTACAGAAGGCATTGATAAACGCGCTTGCCAGACGGGCATTGGTAATCAAAGGCACATTCAGGTCGATAGCGGCACGACGGATCTTGTACCCGTTATCCAACTCTCCGGCTGTCAGGTTCTTCGGTATATTGACTACCATATCTATCTCTTTCCGGTGCAGCATATCCAGTGCCTGAGGCTGCCCTTCCTCACTGGGCCAGTAGACACGGGTATTCTCCACCCCGTTCTCAGTCAGAAAGTGGGATGAGCCTCCGGTGGCATAAAGTTTATAACCTTTCTTCTGTAACATACGGGCAGCTTCCAAAGTATCCGCTTTCTGCTTGGCGTTACCAGTTGAAAGCAACACACTCTTTTCCGGAATACGATAGCCCACAGACAACATCGCCTTCAATACGGCACACGAAGTATCCGTACCGATGCAGCCGACTTCACCGGTAGAGGCCATGTCTACCCCCAATACGGGATCTGCCTTCTGCAAACGATTGAAAGAGAACTGGCTGGCCTTGATGCCCACATAATCCAACTCGAAAAGATTCTTGTTCGGTTTCTCTACCGGCAATCCGAGCATCACCTTCGTAGCCAGTTCGATAAAATTGATTTTCAGCACCTTGCTGACAAAGGGGAAGCTGCGTGAAGCACGAAGGTTACATTCAATCACCTTGATATCGTTATCCTTTGCCAGATATTGTATATTGAACGGACCGGAGATATTCAATTCCTTGGCTATCTGACGGGAGATGCGCTTGATGCGGCGTACCGTTTCCACATACAGTTTTTGCGGTGGGAACTGGATAGTAGCATCCCCCGAATGCACACCGGCATATTCAATATGCTCACTGATAGCGTATGCCACAATTTCGCCATTCTGTGCCACAGCGTCCATTTCCACTTCCTTAGCGTGCTCAATGAACTGGCTCACCACTACCGGATGCTTTTTCGATACATTGGCAGCCAGTTTCAGGAAGCGTTCCAATTCCTCCTGGTTGGAGCAGACGTTCATGGCCGCACCACTCAGCACATACGAGGGACGTACCAAAACAGGGAAGCCTACTTTATCAATAAAGGCATGGATATCCTCCATAGAAGTCAATGCGCTCCATTCAGGTTGATCCACACCAATGCGGTCCAGCATGGCCGAGAATTTATCACGGTCTTCGGCATTGTCAATGCTCTTGGCACTGGTACCGAGGATATTTACATTTTGCGCATCCAGACGGAGAGCCAGGTTATTGGGAATCTGACCGCCGGTAGATACAATGACTCCGTGAGGGTTCTCCAGTTCGAGGATATCCATCACACGCTCAAAAGTAAGTTCGTCAAAGTACAGACGATCGCACATATCATAGTCGGTAGAAACCGTTTCGGGGTTATAGTTGATCATGACACTGCGGTAACCCTCCTTACGGATAGTCTGTAAGGCCTGTACCCCACACCAGTCAAATTCCACCGACGAACCGATGCGGTAGGCACCCGAACCCAGTACCACAATGGATTTATGGTCGCCCAAGTACTTCACATCATTGGCCACGCCGCTATAAGTCAAGTACAGATAGTTGGTCTGTGCAGGATACTCGGCTGCCAAGGTATCGATTTGTTTCACCACCGGAAGGATTCCCACCTGCTTGCGATGATTACGCACATACAGGATACCGTCTTCCATATCACCCTCGTAGCCAATGGCACGGGCTATCTGGAAATCGGAGAATCCCTGCACTTTCGCCTTGCGGAGCAGCTCGTCCGGCATATCGGTAATCTGCTTGTGGTTATTGCCCCACTCGTGCATCTCTTTAGAAGTGTTCATGATGTGCTGCAATTTCTGCAAGAACCATTTGTCAATCTTGGTCAGCTCATGAATCTGGTCTACCGTGTAACCTGCACGCATGGCTTTGCTGATCACGAAGATGCGCTTGTCCGTCGGTTCACGAAGGGCTTTGTCCACATCCTCTATAACCAGTTCCTTATTCTCCACGAAACCATGCATTCCCTGGCCAATCATGCGCAAACCTTTCTGAATGGCTTCCTCGAAAGTGCGTCCGATAGCCATTACCTCACCCACCGATTTCATGGACGAGCCCAACTCACGATCCACACCATGGAACTTGCCCAAGTCCCAACGGGGAATCTTGCACACCACATAGTCCAGTGCAGGCTCGAAGAATGCGCTGGTGGTCTTTGTCACCGAGTTTTTCAGGTCGAACAACCCGTATCCCAAGCCTAATTTGGCGGCAACGAAAGCCAACGGATATCCGGTCGCTTTGGAAGCCAATGCGGACGAACGCGAAAGACGGGCGTTGACCTCAATGACACGGTAATCTTCCGATTCGGGATCGAAGGCATACTGTACATTGCATTCGCCCACAATTCCGATATGGCGGATGATACGGATAGCCAGTTCACGAAGTTTATGATACTCCGCATTGGTCAGTGTCTGCGAAGGGGCGATCACGATAGACTCGCCGGTATGGATACCCAGCGGGTCAAAGTTCTCCATGTTACATACAGTGATGCAGTTATCATAACGGTCGCGGACCACTTCATATTCCACCTCTTTCCAGCCTTTCAAACTCTTTTCCACCAATACCTGCGGCGAGAAAGAGAAGGCCTTTTCAGCCAGAACATTCAGTTCCTCTTCATTGTCACAGAAACCAGAGCCTAGTCCACCCAATGCGTAGGCGGCACGGATAATAACCGGATAACCTAATTCTTTAGCAGCGCGACGGGCATCTTCCAAGTTTTCCACCGCTTCACTCTTGATGGTCTTTACATTGATTTCATTCAGTTTTTCTACAAACAACTCACGGTCCTCCGTATCCATGATGGCCTGCACGGGAGTACCCAACACACGGACATTGTATTTTTCGAAAATACCTGCTTTGTACAGTGCCACCCCACAGTTCAAGGCAGTTTGTCCGCCGAAAGACAGGAGCACACCATCCGGACGTTCCTTTTCTATCACCTTCTCTACAAAATAAGGAGTAACGGGCAGGAAATAAATCTGGTCCGCCACCCCTTCGCTGGTCTGCACAGTAGCAATATTTGGGTTGATCAGAACCGTTTCAATCCCTTCTTCCTTCAAGGCTTTCAGCGCTTGCGAGCCTGAATAGTCAAACTCTCCGGCCTCGCCAATCTTCAAGGCGCCGGAACCTAATAATAATACTTTCTTTATTTCGTCTTTCATACTTGTTCTTTTTAATACACGGTTTATAACAACTTCACAAATTCATCAAACAGGAACTCGGTATCCGTAGGTCCCGACGCCGCTTCCGGATGGAACTGTGCCGAGAACCAAGGTTTGGTTTTATGCCTGATGCCCTCGTTGGAACCGTCATTCATATTGATGAACAGCGGTTCCCAATCGGCTCCCAATGTATTATTATCTACTGCATAACCGTGGTTCTGGCTGGTAATGAAACAACGTTCCGTTCCCACCATGCGCACCGGCTGGTTATGACTGCGATGACCGTATTTCAATTTATAGATGATGGCACCTCCTGCTTTTGAAAGCAACTGATTCCCCATACAAATGCCAAAGATAGGCTTGTCGCTCAGGCTCATCGCCTTGCGGATATGCTGTACCGCCTCATCACATGTATCCGGATCACCCGGGCCGTTCGAGATAAACAATCCGTCATACTCCATCCCTGTAAAATCATGGTTCCAAGGAACGCGGATCACTTCCACATCCCGTTTCAGCAGACAGCGGATGATATTTGTCTTTACACCACAATCCACCAACACCACTTTCTTCTTGCCGGCACCTTCGTTGTAACGAATCACCTCCTTGCATGATACTTTATCCACATAGTTGATACCTGCATACGTTGCTTCGGGCACTTTATCGGGCTCATCATCAAATACGATCTTCCCCATCATCACCCCATGTTCGCGAAGGACTTTTGTCAGTTCACGGGTATCGATGCCTGTAATGCCCGGCACTTGCTCACGCTTCAGCCAGTCGGCCAGACTTTCTTTCGCATTCCAGTGACTGAATTCTTCACTGTAATCACTTACAATAATCGCTTCGGCATGGATACGTTCACTCTCCATAAAAGTGGCCAAGCCGTTGGGTTCGACAGTAAAGGGAGGCACCCCGTAATTACCGACCAACGGGTAAGTCAAGGTCATCAACTGCCCCGCATATGAAGGGTCTGTCAAGCTCTCAGGATAACCGGTCATAGCGGTATTAAACACCACTTCACCGGCTACCGGTTTCTCATAACCGAACGACTTGCCCGGGAAACGGCTCCCGTCGTCGAGGATCAATGTTACATTTCTCATCTAATCTATCTTGAATGTTATTCTTTAGAATTGATATACTTTTTCTATATAATCTATAAACGCCTGGTTCACCAGCTTCACTCCACCCGGAGTAGGATAATCCCCACTGAAATACCAGTCGCCCGTATGGTTGGGACATGCTTCATGCAATCCTTCCAATGTCTGATAAACAATCTCCACTTTAGCTTGCGTACCTTTCGGAGTGAGAAGTTCCACCATTTTTGCCGCAATCTCCTCATTAGTGAAAGGAGCGTAAATCTCTTTCACATAATTCACCATCTGCTCTTTGGGTAACCCCACCTGGTCTTTCGATTTGTTGTAAGCACGGGCTATTACATCTTTCATATCTCGTTCTTTCAATAAATCGATAGCAGCCTTGAAAGCGATAAACTGATCCATGCTGGCCATATCAATACCATAATAGTCCGGATAACGCACCTGTGGAGAAGAAGAAACAATGACGATTTTCTTCGGATGCAGACGATCAAGAATACCGATAATGCTTTGTTTCAATGTAGTTCCCCGGACGATGCTGTCATCAATAATAACCAGATTATCGACATAAGGTATCAAACTACCGTAAGTGATGTCGTACACGTGGGCGGCCAAGTCATTCCGGCTGTTGCCTTCGGCGATAAAGGTACGCAGCTTGATATCCTTGATGGCCACTTTCTCGCTACGGATACGCCAGGACAGGATTTTTTCCAGTTCCTCGTGATTGGGATGATGTCCCAAAGCCTCTATCTTCTTTACTTTCAGTTCATTCAGATAATTGTCGAATCCTTCCAGCAGTCCATAGAAAGCCACTTCCGCCGTATTGGGTATAAAAGAGAATACAGTATGCTCCACATCATAGTCTACCGCTTTCAAGATAGGATTCACCAGTTTTTCACCCAGCAGCTTTCTTTCTTTATAAATATCCATGTCGCTTCCCCGGCTGAAATAGATTCGCTCGAAAGAACAAGCTTTCTTCTCTTTCGCCCGGTTGATCTGTGCCAGATGCATCTTTCCGGTCTTGCTCATAAGGATGGCCTGTCCCGGTTGCAATTCATTGATGCTTCCGGCAGGTACATTCAAGGCAGTCTGAATGACGGGACGTTCGGACGCCAATACCATGATTTCATCGTCCATGTACCAGAAAGCCGGACGGATGCCCCACGGATCGCGTACCGCAAAAGATTCACCGCTACCGGTCATACCGCAGATCACATAGCCTCCATCCCACTCCTTGCTCGAAGTCTTGAGGACATTGCCCAAGTCAATGCGGTCTTCTATGGCGTGAGTGATATTCATACCCTTCAGACCTTCCTTCTCACATTCCACATAGAGGCGCTCCACCTCACGATCCAAACGGTGTCCCACTTGTTCCAACATAATATATGTGTCGGCATATTTACGCGGATGCTGGCCGTCAGCAGTGATACGTGCGAAAATCTCATCCACATTGGTCATGTTGAAATTGCCGCACAGTGCCAGATTCTTGGCACGCCAATTGTTACGACGCAAGAACGGATGCACGTAGGAGATACCGCTTTTTCCGGTAGTAGAATAACGCAAATGACCCATGTACACCTCTCCGGCAAAGGGAAGGCATTTCTTGGCGTATCCGGCATCATGCAATTGTTCGGGCGCCAAATCCTTGAAATGATTTTGCACCGTACCGAATATCTCTGTTATCGCCCCTGAACCTAAAGCTCTTTCACGGAACATATATTCTTCACCGGGATTGGCCTCCAGTTTGACACAGGCCAGCCCGGCGCCTTCCTGTCCGCGGTTATGTTGTTTTTCCATCAGCAGATACAGCTTGTTCAAGCCATACATCCAGGTTCCATACTTTTCCTGATAATATTCCAGCGGTTTCAGCAGTCGTATCATAGCGACCCCACATTCATGCTTTAACGGTTCCATGCTCTCTCTTTACTCCTTAAATTAATATATCATTTTCAGATTCTTATAAAAACATCCCAAAGGTATGACAAGACCTTCTGTCGTTTTTCCAAACTTACGGCACATCTTTCAAGAATTATGCCGGAAACTTCCGGGAACTTCCTGCATAATCTCCGGCAGCATTGCCTTCTATTCTACTGTTACCGACTTCGCCAGATTTCGTGGCTGATCCACATTTTTCCCTTTGCAAATGGCTACATGGTAGGCCAATAACTGTAAGGGGATCGTAGCTATCAACGGTTCGAGGCACTCTAATGTTTCGGGCAACTCAATGCAATCATCAGCCAACTTGCTGATTACCGTATCTCCTTCTGTGACCAAAGCGATTACTTTTCCCTTCCGCGCTTTAATTTCCTGTATGTTACTCATTATCTTTTCATACATCGCATTATGCGTAGCTACCACAACAACAGGCATTTCGGCATCAATCAATGCGATAGGTCCATGTTTCATCTCAGCTGCAGGATAACCTTCAGCGTGAATATAAGATATCTCCTTCAACTTTAACGCACCTTCCAAAGCTACCGGAAAACTGTAACCTCGTCCCAAATAGAGGAAATTATGTGCATAGGTGAAGATACGCGACAGTTCCGCTATCTTGGGATTACTGATCAGAATCTTCTTTATTTTAGCCGGAATCACAGTCAATTCCCGAATCACTTCCAGGTATTTCTCATCCGTCATGCTCCCTTTCTCTTTTGCCAGGGTCAGCGCCAGCATGGTCAGCACAGTTACCTGTCCGGTAAATGCCTTAGTAGACGCCACTCCTATTTCCGGTCCTACATGAATATAAGAACCGGTATCTGTAATGCGCGGAATGGATGAACCTACCGCATTGCATATACCATAAATAAAAGCTCCTTTCTCTTTCGCCAGTTCTATGGCAGCCAATGTATCGGCCGTCTCGCCCGATTGCGAGATAGCTATTACCACATCATCTTCATGAATCACCGGATCACGATAGCGGAACTCGGAGGCATATTCCACTTCTACCGGAATACGGCAGAAACTTTCTATCAGTTGTTTCCCTATCAATCCGGCATGCCACGAAGTTCCGCAAGCCACAATTACAAAGCGACGAGCCTTGAGCAGACGTTCCTTATGATCAATAACCGCCGACAGTACTACTTTATCACCGTCCGCATTGATGCGTCCACGCATACAGTCGTTAATACAATCGGGTTGTTCGAATATCTCCTTCAACATGAAATGCGGGTATCCTCCTTTCTCCAGCTGTCCCAGATTCATTTCCACCGTACGTACTTCGGGATTTTGAAGCACGTTATCCAAATTGACGACTTCCAGCGCCTTGTCTCTGCGAATCACCGCTATCTCCCCATCTTGCAGATACACCACTTTATCCGTATACTCTACAATCGGAGTAGCATCCGAGGCCAAAAAAAATTCATCCTTCCCTATCCCTACCACCAGCGGACTGCTTTTACGGGCTGTAATAATCTCATCGGGATTATTCTTGTCAAGCACCGCTATGGCGTATGCACCAATCACCTCATGCAGAGCCAACTGAACGGCAGTAAGTAAATCTAAATGGTTGGAAAGCTGGAAAAATTCAATTAGCTGGACAAGAACTTCGGTATCTGTACTACTTTTAAAGATGAACCCTTTTTTTTGTAGTTTTTCTTTCAGGGTAGCGTAGTTTTCAATAATACCATTGTGGATAAGAGCAAGATTCTCGGAAGAAGAAAAATGAGGATGGGCGTTAGCCTGGCAAGGCTCTCCGTGAGTAGCCCATCGGGTGTGGGCAATACCAATTGTACCGGAAACGTCTTTTTGGGAAACAAAAGCTTCTAGGTCTGAGACCTTTCCTTTCGTCTTATAGACGTTCAACCTCCTTTTTTTATCAATCAATGCGACTCCTGCGCTATCATAGCCCCGGTATTCCAACCGCTTCAGGCCTTTTATGAGGACAGGGTAAGCATCTCGTTTTCCAATGTAGCCTACTATTCCACACATAATTTATATAAGTATATGTTCTGATTTGACTGCAAAGATACAAATATCAATTAACATAAATGCAATAAAAGACCATAAATAATTGACGAAAGCGATAAAAAAGTAAGAATAGAAATCGAAAAGAAATGTTTTATCCGTTTTTAAAATAAATATGAAAACTTACATTATCAAAGCAATTTCGCCAAATCATGTTACGATTTAAAAGTAATAGACAGGCAGAATAAACAATATGTAAGCATCAAAAGCAGAAGAGCATCTTTTTACTAACACAGCTCATTTATTTTATAGCAAAAAGAAATAAATTATCTACCTTTGCAAAACAAACTGAAATATAAATCAACATTATTACAAACTAAAGACAGTCATAATGGTAAAAAGAGAACAAAATGGTCTTTATGATGCAACCAACGAACATGATGCTTGTGGTGTAGGTATGGTAGTCAACATTCATGGCAATAAATCACATGAACTGGTAGACTCCGCATTAAAGGTACTGGAGAACATGCGCCATCGAGGTGCGGAAGGAGCTGACAACAAGACCGGCGACGGCGCGGGAATTATGCTACAAATCCCCCACGAATTCATCCTCTTGCAAGGTATCCCCGTACCCGAGAAGGGAAAATACGGAACCGGACTAATATTTCTGCCAAAAGATGAAAAAGAACAAGCCGGTATCCTAAGTATTATGATTGAGGAAATAGAACGGGAAGGACTGACACTGATGCATCTGCGCAATGTGCCCACTAATCCCAATTGCTTGGGCAAAGACGCACGAGCCACCGAACCGGATATCAAACAGGTGTTCATCACCGGAGTGACTGATGTGGAAAACTTGGAACGTACCCTTTATGTTATCCGTAAAAAGATTGAAAAACGTGTCCGGCATAAAGATTTCTATATCGTTTCACTATCGGGCAAAAACATTATATATAAAGGGATGCTTTCGTCCATGCAGGTACGCGAGTACTTCCCGGACTTAACACAACCTTACTTTACCAGTGGACTGGCATTGGTACACTCCCGCTTCAGCACCAACACATTTCCTACATGGAGTCTGGCACAGCCTTTCCGTCTGTTGGCGCATAATGGTGAAATCAATACCATCCGCGGCAACCGAGGATGGATGGAAGCACGCGAAAGTGTCCTCTCCTCTCCGGCATTGGGGAATATCAAAGCCATCCGCCCCATTATTCAGCCAGGTATGAGCGACAGTGCCTCACTGGACAATGTGCTTGAATTTTTTGTGATGTCGGGATTGAGTCTGCCCCATGCCATGGCGATGCTGGTTCCCGAATCATTCAATGATAAAAACCCTATCAGTGAAGAGTTGAAAGCGTTTTACGAATATCACTCCATCCTAATGGAACCTTGGGACGGACCTGCCGCGTTGCTGTTCAGTGACGGACGCTTTGCCGGAGGAATGTTGGACCGCAACGGCCTCCGCCCTGCCCGTTACCTCATCACCAACAATGACATGATGGTAGTGGCCAGCGAAGTAGGCGTGATGGATTTCGAACCGGGAGAGATTAAAGAAAAAGGACGTCTGCAACCGGGAAAAATACTGATGATTGACACTGAACAGGGTAAAATATATTATGACGGAGAACTGAAAGAACAATTGGCATCAGCCCGTCCTTATCGCACCTGGCTGTCTACCAACCGCATCGAACTCGATACCTTGAAAAGCGGGCGCAAGATAGACAACCAGATAGCCGGTTATGACCGTATGTTACGCACCTTCGGCTTCTCGCGTGAAGATATAGAACGTACCCTCATACCAATGTGTAACACAGGGGCCGAACCTGTCGCCTCTATGGGTAACGACACGCCGCTGGCAGTTCTCTCGGACAAACCGCAGTTACTGTTCAACTACTTCCGCCAACAATTTGCACAGGTTACCAATCCGGCTATCGACCCTATCCGTGAAGAATTAGTCATGTCGCTCACCGAATACATCGGCGCCGTAGGAATGAACATTTTAGTACCCAGCGAAAGCCATTGCAAAATGGTACGTCTGCCCCATCCCGTACTAAATAACACCCAACTGGACATTCTCTGCAATATCCGATATAAAGGATTCAATACCGTGAAACTCCCCATCCTATTCGAGGTGAGCAAAGGAAAAGCCGGACTACAGGAAGCGCTAAGTAATTTGTGCAAACAGGCCGAGCAATCCGTGACCGACGGAGTAAACTATATCATTCTAAGCGACCGTTCTGTTGATGCGGCTCATGCCGCCATCCCGTCACTGCTGGCGGTAAGCGCTGTTCATCATCACCTCATCTCGGTTCAGAAACGCGTACAAACCGCATTGATTGTAGAAAGCGGCGAGATTCGCGAAGTGATGCACGCCGCCCTGTTACTGGGATATGGTGCCAGTGCCATCAATCCGTACATGGCCTTTGCCGTACTGGATGAACTGGTGAGAAAAGGCGATGTGCAGATGAATTACGAAACGGCCGAAAAGAATTATATCAAAGCCATCTGCAAGGGCTTGTTTAAAATCATGAGCAAGATGGGTATCTCTACGATCCGTTCCTATCGGGGCGCGAAGATTTTTGAAACCGTAGGGGTCAGTGAGGAATTATTGAGAAGCTATTTCGGCACACAGACATCCAGCATCGGAGGTATCCGTCTGGAAGAAGTCGCCAAAGATGCCATCGCCCTGCACGATGCCGGATTCTCTCCGAAAGAAGTGAGCGACATTTTACCGCATAACGGACTGTTCTCCTTCCGCAAAGACGGAGAACGGCATGCTTGGAATCCGGAAACCATCTCCACCCTGCAACTGGCCACCCGACTGGGCAGCTACAAAAAGTTCAAGGAATTCACTTCTATGGTAGATGGAAAAGATTCACCTCTCTTCCTGCGCGACTTCTTCGGGCACAAACGAAACCCTATTGATATTGAAAAGGTGGAGCCGGTAGAAAGCATCGTGAAACATTTCGTGACAGGAGCCATGTCCTTCGGTGCCATCAGCAAGGAAGCACATGAGGCACTGGCACTGGCCATGAACAAACTGGGTGCACGCAGCAATACAGGTGAAGGTGGTGAGGACAGCGAACGCATTACAGGCACTTACGAAGGTATCTCACTTTGCAGCAAGACCAAGCAGATAGCATCGGGACGCTTCGGAGTCACCGCCGAATACCTGGTCCATGCCGAAGAGATCCAGATAAAGGTGGCCCAAGGCGCCAAGCCGGGAGAAGGAGGACAACTGCCGGGATTCAAGGTAGATGAGGTGATTGCCAAAACCCGCCACTCCATTCCGGGCATCTCGCTCATTTCCCCTCCACCCCACCATGACATTTATTCCATCGAAGATTTGGCCCAGTTGATATTCGACCTGAAAAACGTAAACCCACAGGCACGAATCAGTGTGAAACTGGTAGCCGAAAGCGGGGTGGGAACCATCGCCGCCGGCGTGGCCAAAGCGAAAGCCGATCTGATTGTCATCTCGGGAGCTGAAGGAGGAACCGGAGCGTCACCTGCCTCAAGTATGCGGTATGCAGGTATCTCGCCCGAAATAGGGCTGAGTGAAACGCAACAGACGTTGGTACTGAACGGACTCCGCGGACAAGTTAAACTGCAAGTGGACGGACAGTTGAAAACCGGACGGGACATTATCAATATGGCTTTGCTAGGTGCAGAAGAATTCGGTTTCGGTACCACCGCATTGATTGTACTAGGATGCGTCATGATGCGCAAATGCCACACCAACACCTGTCCCGTAGGCGTGGCCACCCAAGACCCTGAACTGCGCAAACGTTTCCGTGGGCATTATAAATATGTAGTGAATTATTTCACCTTCCTGGCACAGGAAGTGCGCGAATATCTGGCCGAAATGGGATTCACCCGATTGGAGGATATCATCGGACGTACGGATTTGATTGAAATACAACAAGCGCCAAGTGAGAAGAAATCCTCACTGCTGGATTTCAACAGACTGTTGCACCGGGTGGACAACGGGGCTGCCATACACCATGTCATGGAACAGAAGCACGACATCGCCCATGTAAAGGATGTAACCATACTGGCCGCCGCCCGGGATGCCATAGAAAACGGAAAAGAGATTTCCCTGGAATACACCATCGCCAATACGGACCGCTCGGTAGGCGCCATGCTGGCAGGGGCGGTTGCTAAGAAATACGGGCAGGCAGGACTTCCCGAACAGACCATCCACATTAAATTCAAGGGTTCGGCAGGCCAAAGTTTCGGTGCGTTCCTGACCCACGGCATCAGTTTCAAGCTGGAAGGCGAAGCAAATGACTACCTAGGCAAAGGGCTGAGTGGCGGACGCATTGCAGTACTGCCTCCCGTGCGTAGCAATTTCGATGCGGAAAAGAATACCATCGCCGGAAATACCCTGCTGTATGGCGCTACCGATGGTGAGGTGTATATCAACGGACGAGTGGGTGAACGCTTCGCAGTCCGCAATTCCGGAGTGACAGCCGTGGTAGAAGGTGTAGGCGACCACTGTTGCGAATATATGACTGGAGGACGAGTTGTGGTACTGGGAGAAACCGGACGGAATTTCGCTGCCGGGATGAGTGGCGGTGTGGCTTATGTATGGGACAAAAACCACAACTTCGATTATTTCTGCAACATGGAAATGGTGGAGCTCTCGCTTATCGAGGAGGCATCTTACCGGAAGGAACTGCATGAACTGATCCGCCAGCATTACCTCTATACCGGCTCCAAACTGGCACGAACGATGTTGGACAACTGGAACCGCTATGTAGATGAATTTATCCAGGTAGTCCCCATCGAATACAAACGAGTATTGCAAGAAGAACAAATGCGCAAGCTGCAACAAAAAATAGCTGATGTACAAAGAGATTATTAATACATCACACAAATTATCAACAAAGAAATACAACAAAAATATGGGAAATCCAAAAGCATTTTTAACCATTCCGCGCCAAGAAGCGGGCTACCGTCCCATTCACGACCGGATATCAGACTATAGTGAGGTGGAACAGACCCTGAACAGCCGTGACCGGAAACTTCAAGCTTCACGCTGCATGGACTGCGGTGTTCCTTTCTGCCACTGGGCTTGTCCGTTGGGCAACAAGCAACCCGAATTTCAGGACGCCCTCTACAAAGGCAAATGGGAAGAAGCCTACAAGATATTGAACGAAACCAACGATTTTCCTGAATTCACAGGCCGTATCTGTCCCGCCCTCTGCGAGAAGAGCTGTGTGCTGAAACTGAGCATGGACTCCCCCGTCACCATCCGCGAGAATGAAGCGGCCATTGCCGAAGCAGCCTTCCGCGAAGGTTATATCAGCCCCCGGCACATTGAACGCAACGGACGGAAAGTAGCCATTATCGGCGCCGGGCCCGCCGGACTGGCCGCCGCCAACCAGCTCAACGGAAAAGGGTACACAGTGACCGTCTTCGACAAGAATGAGGCTCCCGGCGGCCTGCTACGTTACGGCATCCCCAACTTCAAGCTGCACAAGCCCATCATCGACCGCCGTATCCGGGTGATGGAAGAAGAAGGCATCCACTTCAAAATGAACAACGATGTGGATGTGCGGCAACTCCCCGAAGGTTTTGATGCCTACTGCATTTGTACCGGAACTCCGACCGCGCGTGACCTTACTGTTCCCGGACGCGAACTAAAAGGTATCCACCTAGCACTGGATATGCTGGCGCAACAAAACCGTATCCTTGCCGGCATGACGTTCCCGAAAGAACAATTGGTTACCGCCAAAGGTAAGAAAGTACTAATCATCGGCGGAGGTGACACCGGCAGCGACTGCATCGGAACCAGTAACCGTCAGGGTGCTGCAAGCGTCACCCAAATCGAAATCATGCCCCAACCGCCCGTAGGACAAAATCCAGCCACTCCATGGCCCCAATTCCCCCTTGTGCTGAAAACCACCTCTTCCCACGAAGAAGGATGCAGCCGCCGGTGGTCTCTTGCCACTCATAAGTTTCTCGGCAAAAACGGTAAAGTCTGCGGTGTGGAAGTGGAACAGGTGGAATGGATTCCCAATCCTGATGGCGACCGCCCTACCATGAAATCCACAGGAAAGATAGAAGTGATTGAAACCGACCTGGTTCTTCTGGCAATGGGATTCCTAAAGCCCGAACATCCCCAATTTGCCGAAAACGTATTCGTAGCCGGCGATGCGGCAAGCGGAGCCAGCCTGGTAGTACGCGCCATTGCCAGCGGACGGAAAGCGGCAACGGACATAGACAGTTATCTCAATAAATAAAGCAACAAATACAATTATGTGTGGAATCGTAGGAATATTCAAGATAAAGCAACAAACGCAAGAACTGCGTCAGAAAGCATTGAAAATGTCACAAAAGCTCCGCCACCGCGGGCCGGACTGGAACGGCATCTATGTAGGCAGCTCTGCCATCCTGGCCCATGAACGCCTCTCCATCGTAGACCCTCAAAGTGGAGGGCAGCCCCTATACAGCCCCGACCGGAAACAAATCCTTGCCGTGAACGGAGAAATCTACAACCATCGGGATATCCGTACAAAGTACGCCGGAAAGTATGATTTCCAAACTGGAAGCGACTGCGAAGTCATCCTTGCCCTTTACCGTGACAAAGGTATTCACTTTCTCGAAGACCTGAACGGCATCTTCGCCTTCGCCCTCTATGATGAGGAGAAAGATGATTTTCTTATCGCCCGCGACCCCATCGGAGTCATACCTTTATATATAGGTAAGGATAAGGACGGCAAAATATACTGCGCCAGCGAGTTGAAAGCCCTCGAAGGGTTCTGTGATGAATACGAGCCCTTCCTTCCCGGCCATTACTATTGGGGAAAAGAAAGCAAGATGACCCGTTGGTACGTCCGCGACTGGTTTGAATACGAAGCCGTGAAAAACAACAATGCCTATTCCCAGGACATACACAACGGGCTGGAAGAGGCCGTTAAACGCCAACTGATGAGTGATGTGCCCTACGGCGTACTTCTTTCCGGAGGTCTGGACAGTTCCGTCATCTCTGCCATTGCCAAGAAATATGCAGGCAAACGGGTAGAAACCGACAATAAAAAAGATGCCTGGTGGCCTCAGCTCCATTCCTTTGCCATCGGTCTGGAAGGTGCGCCCGACCTGATAAAAGCCCGCGAAGTGGCCCGCTTTATCGGAACCGTGCATCATGAAATCCACTATACCATCCAAGAAGGATTGGACGCTATCCGCGACGTCATTTACTACATCGAGACTTACGATATCACCACCGTTCGCGCCTCTACCCCGATGTATTTGCTGGCACGCGTCATTAAAAGCATGGGAATCAAAATGGTGCTGAGTGGCGAAGGGGCTGATGAAGTGTTCGGCGGCTATCTCTATTTCCACAAAGCTCCTACAGCCCAAGCCTTTCATGAAGAGACCGTGCGTAAACTAGGCAAGCTCCACCTCTATGACTGCCTCCGTGCCAATAAATCCCTCGCAGCGTGGGGAGTGGAAGGCCGAGTGCCTTTCCTGGACAAAGATTTTCTGGACATAGCCATGCGCCTCAATCCCGAGGCAAAGATGTGCCCCGGAAGCACCATTGAAAAGAAAATCGTCCGCAAAGCCTTTGCAGACATGTTGCCCGACAGTGTAGCATGGCGACAGAAAGAGCAGTTCAGCGACGGCGTGGGCTATAGTTGGATTGATACACTGAAAGCCCTTACCGCCGAAGCCGTCAGTGACGAGCAAATGGCGCACGCAGCCGAACGGTTTCCTATCAATACGCCGCAAAACAAGGAAGAATACTACTATCGCAGCATCTTCCAGGAGCACTTTCCCAGTGAAAGCGCAGCCCGCAGCGTGCCAAGCGTGCCCAGTGTGGCATGTTCTACAGCCGAAGCCCTTGCGTGGGACGCCGCCTTCAAGAACATGAACGAACCAAGCGGACGGGCCGTGAAGGGAGTGCACGAAGAAGCATATGATTCATAATATGGCAACGTGAATTCGATTCCGACAAATTCATGCATATCTTTAACGCTTCTCTTACAGCATTCATTAAATGAAGAGATGCTTTGCACCCCGAACTTTTGCGCAGCCTTGCCTCCGAAAAGAGGAAGGCTGCGCGGTGCTTTTGTCAACGTTTTCGAAATAAAGTGGAAAAAACAGCCCTTTCCATGCTGGGTATCAGAAAAAAATGGTGTAACTTTGTATAGCTATAAAAAAGAGAAGAAGAAAGATGGAAACAAAGAAAGCGCCTCAAATCCCTTACGGCATCTCGGACTTTGTGCGGATGCGGACTGAAAATTATTATTATGTGGACAAGACCATGTATTTGCCCCTGATTGAAGATACAGCCAGCTATATCTTTATGATACGTCCGCGCCGTTTCGGAAAAAGCCTTTTCCTAAGCATAATGAAAGCCTACTATGACATTTTGCAAAAAGACCGTTTCGAAAGTTATTCAGCGGACTATGGATTGGTAAGAATTCCACCGACCAGCGCAACCGTTTCCAGGTGATTTATTTTGATTTCTCAAAGGCAGGGGTTTCATTGGAAAGACTGGAAAAATGTTTTGAGACTTATTGCAATGTTGTCCTCTACCTGTTCATAAAGGATTACGCTTCTTATTATTATGATAATTTTGAAGAAAAGTGCTGTATCTGGCTCAAGGAACCACGTTACATAAAGTCCTGATACAGTTCAAAGGATGGGAAGTGGTGAGAAGTGAAAAAGATACACATTAAAAACACAATTAACAGATAAAATAATGAAAACACCTTTTATTCCTAAATTGATTCTCCTTTTTATCCTATTTTTTCTTTATTCTGCTGGATATGCACAACAACGGGATTCAGTAACCATACGCGGACAAGTAACAGATTATAACGGACAACCCATTGACAGTTGTTCCATCTTTTGGCAGAGCCCCTCTTTTGATGACATTAAACAAGCCATCACTGACAAAAACGGATACTACACCACCCGTATTCCTAAAGGAAAGTATCAAAGTATGGGAGCTATCAATATGTCTACCTACCCACATACCGTAAAACCCGGACTAGCGGAAAAAGACCAACGTCTCGAATTTTGGGCATGGAATTTCATTGCCGATCGTGATACCACTCTCAACATTCGCTATCATCGTATGGAAGTCTATGGACTACGTATTTTCCACATCCCTGGAGGCATGCCCACCTATCAGATATATGTTCGCCCCATGAGTCTGACCCGTACCCTGCAATGGCAAAAAGAAGAAAAATCCTCACTTGTACATGCACAGGATCTTAGCAAGATTGAGCAAACAGGTTTAAGCAAACAAGCCAAAGGCGTTTTGCTGGCACCATCGGCTGACAAACTAAAAGCTATCGTTTGGATAGATGGAGAAGAAGTACCTGTTCTGATGAAACAAGAGATAAAAGAGTACTTCGATGCTACCGAATACGGCAATGCCTATCTGCTGACCGTGGATATGCCCAGACACCAGAAAAATATTCTCCCCTACCGAATATTTAAAGTAGAGTTAACTGATTTAGAGAATGGTGACCGTGGAGAAGGGCTTTATTATATGGAAAAAGAGAACTATATAAAATAAAAAGAAGCGGTATTCTACCGCTTCTTGAGCCGAAACCGGGACTCGAACCCGGGACCTATTCATTACGAATGAATTGCTCTACCAACTGAGCCATTTCGGCAACTGTTTTTTCTGCAATATCGGGTGCTTTTCTGAAAAAGCGTTGCAAATATATATCTTTCTTTCGAAATAAAGAAACTAAAAGCGGATAATTTTTCAGTTATCCGATTTTGTTATGTCAATTGATGCCGGATTTATTGGTAGGCTTCTTCATGTATCCCTTTCATGGCCCATCCGCTTGGTTCGTTTATGTTCTTGAAAGCGGTATCCCACGTAAGAGCTTCAACGGTAGAATTGTTTTCTTTTATGTAAAGATTATAACATCAAGGCGTAAAAACTATTTTACACTAATTGCTCTCCTCATCAAATACCCGTGATATACTGAAATTTACCCACTCCATACCCAAACAATTCAATATCCGTCAAAGTTTGATGGTCTTTACCTTACCCGGAATGATGGTCAGATGCACCGTTCCATCCTTTT
>ENA-OPAQ01001232-OPAQ01001232.1-human-gut-metagenome-genome-assembly--contig:-NODE-1232-length-18746-cov-3.582901_pt1 | contig 18746 bp, 22 predicted proteins | sample MGYA00241058_ERZ501432 | MGnify/ENA primary metagenome ERZ501432 (study PRJEB25962, sample SAMEA2042570) | human gut metagenome | biome: human gut; feature: human-associated habitat; material: faeces... | reverse complement strand
AAAATAAAAGCCTAATTAGCTATATTTAAATAAAGAAAAATCATAAAATATAAATATAAAGAAAAGGATTGATAAAATGCCAACGATAAGTATGTTTTACGGAATAATAATAAGAATGTATTGTGCACCAAAAGAACACGCACCTTCACATTTTCATGCATACTACCAAGATTATAAAGCAGTAATAGATATAAAAACATGTGAAATAACAGAGGGAAGTTTACCTAAAAAGCAATTAAGGCTAGTTCTTGCTTGGGCAGAACTTCATCAAGATGAGTTATTAGCAAACTGGGATTTAGCTATGAATAGTGAATTACCATTTAAAATAGAGCCATTAAAATAAGAGGTGAGTATATGTATTTAGCTGTAAAAGAAGTTAAACCCATAGATAATTATAAATTAATATTAACCTTTGAAAATAATGAAGTGAAAATATTTGATATGATACCATATTTAGATAAAGGGATTTTTCAAGAATTAAAAGATGAAAATTTATTTAAAGCAGTAAAGGTAAGTTTTGATTCAATAGAATGGCCAAATGAAGCCGATATTGACCCAGAAACATTATATGAAGATAGTATTTCATATTCAAATTAGAAATGATGAGTTGAGGTAAATTTTATATCTCAGCTCTTTTTATTTTATATAGACATTTGGAGGATGACATGAAAAAAAGAGCAGTAGGATATTGCAGAATATCTACATTAATGCAAGTAGATAATACTTCACTTAAAGACCAAGAAGAAAAAATTAGAATGTATGCTAAACTTCACGATATCGTGATAGATGAAATGTTTATAGATAAAGCAGTATCAGGTAAATCTACAGATAGACCAGAGTATGATAAAATGATGGACTATATTAAAGAAAATGATATAGATATGATTATAGTTTATAAAAATGATAGAATTCATAGGAGTTTATATAACTTGTTAGCAATGATATATGAACTTCAAGAGCATGAGGTTGCCTTAGTAAGCGTTACAGAGATGTTTGACACATCAACACCACAAGGTATGCTATTTTTACAAATGCTAGGAAGTTTTGCAGAGTTTGAAAGAGCTGTAATCAATGAAAGAACTAGAAATGGAAGAATAGCAAGGCTTAATGAAAATAAATGGGTAGGTGGTAAGCCTGCTTTTGGATATAAAGTAACTAAAGATGGTAAATTTGAAATAGATGAAGATGAAGCTAAAATAGTTAAGGATATATTTAAATTAAGGTCCAAAGGGCTTTCATTGGCTAAAATAGGTGCTAAGTATGGATTTTCAAAGCAGAAAGTAGATTATATATTAAAAAATAAAAATTATATTGGAGTATTTGAATATAAAGGAAAAAAAGAAAAGAATGATATTATTATTGAAATAGATCCAATTATATCAAAGTATATTTGGAATAAAGTTAATCTAAAAATAAAATAATCATTAAGAGTAGTAGTGTAGATATAGAATTATAATGTGTGCATATATTATAATATATAGATGAAAATTTAATTATAAGTAGGTGATATAATGCAAACTAAGATATGCTCTGAGTGTGGAAGTAAGATGAAACTTATACCATGTCCTGATGGTAGCAGGAAATATATATGTCAAAATATAAAATGTACTAATTCTAGAGTACATGGAACTTATAAATAGGATAGTATGGTATATTTATAAAATGGGATATCAGCAATTAATTGGGAATAATTACTGATATCCCATTTTTACATAAACTTTAAAATTAACGATTTTATTTTTTATTTTTTTGTATTGTAGTATTTTAGTACTGTTTTCTCTTCCTATGTACTAAAAGGTATTTTTATGTTACAATTTATCTATAATAATCGGAAAATAAAAAAAGTTAGAACCAACAATCGCCAAATAGAGTTTCTAACTTTTTACAACAACCCTAAAAAGATAAGAGAATCTTAATAGAGATTTTATATATAATTTATAATTCTACTAACATAGAAATTCTATGCACATAGTTTTATTTTCTATAGTTATTTTACCACATAGCTACAGAAGTGACAATATATATATAATAACTTCTCTTATCTTTCTAAGGAGCATTATCAGAAAAATGAGGGGAGTTTTTTAATGCAAGCACTTAAATTACAAGCAATTGATGAAGTTAATATAGATAAATCTAGGAAATATTTAACAAAATTACACAAGGATAGTAAAGGATATATAACTATTGCAAGTAAATCACCAAATTATAGTCAATGGCACTACAAAAGGGAGGATTTACTTGAGAGAACAGAAGATATTATAAATGATATCAATGCATATGTATCTCAAAATACTTTTTATAAACCACAAAGAAGAATTGAAAATATAAAGGAGCTTAGAGCAATTTATATTGATATAGACTGCTATAATTCAAAATATACTAAAGAAGCAGTTCAATATTTTTTAGAAAATGATTTATATAGTCATAAAATACCAAGACCAAATTATTTAATAGATAGTGGAAGAGGTCTTTATTATGTAATTTTAATAAAGCCAGTTCCGAGTATGGCTCTACCTTTATGGTATGCAGTTCAAAGATATTTATATAATAATTTAAAATCATTTGGAGCAGATGCAAATGCACTAGATCCTACAAGAGTTTTAAGAATAGTTGGTACATTAAATTCAAAAAGTGGGACTTGTGTTGAAGTTTTAGATGAATATAATTATGAATATTCATTAAGAGAAATTCAAGAAGAATATTTACCTGAGATTTCAGTAAAAAAGAAGTCAAAGGGTAGACCTAAAAAAATGGTGAGCCTTTTTACTGAATATAGTCTATATCATGCAAGGATTATTGATATAACTAAGATTTGCGAGCTTAGAAATTATGATGTAGAAGGTCATAGAGAAATTATTTTATTTTTATATAGATATTTTTCAGCTTGTTTTACACAAGATACAGATGAAGCTTTAAATAGAGCATTAGAATTAAATGCTATGTTTAAAAAGCCATTACCAGAAAAGGAAGTAATTCAAGATACTAAATCAGCTACTAGAGCATATGAGAATAAACTATATAAATATACAAATAAAAAGTTGATTGAAATATTAGATATAACATTGGAAGAACAAAAATATTTGAAAACTATTATATCTGGTAAAGAAAAATATAGAAGAAGTGCAGAAGAACAAAAGGCAAAGAAAAAAGCCAAAAGAAGAAATGAAAATGGATTAACTAAAAGGGAACAAGAAAAAAAGGATAGAATAAATAAGATAAAAAAACTTAAGATAAAAGGATTAAATCAAAATCAAATAGCTAAAGAAATAGGAATAAGTAGACAAGCAGTAAGTAAATTACTGAAATCTTTAACAAATTAGAATGTCAACTGAAACGTCCTCTTAGTATTGGGGGACTTTTGTCCTGTTTCTTAGAATGAAAGAGAGAAAAGATATACTCGGTATTATTTTGTGTATATCGAGCTGGTGTTCATGTATATTTGGGTAAACTTCTAAGTTGTATTTATTGAAAGATTATAAAAAAGAAGTTCTAAGGATTTATCTTTGAAAAAAGAAAAAAGAAGGTATTAGTTTAAGTTATAGATTTTTCAAAATATAAAAAGTAATTATTTTAGTAGATAATTACTTTTATGTACTTGTAATTTGATGTATAGATTAAAAAAATAGGGTTAATAGAAATTGAAATAAGAAGAAAATAATAGCAGAGTAATATTTAAAATTCTAGGTATAAGTAAGTTTAAAGGTATTAGATTGGTTTAAAACTAATCGTCCTATTTTCTTACTTTTACAGAGCCTTTAATTTGTTTCTTTTTAGGAGAGGAGTATTTATGAAATTTGATTATAATGATGTTTTAAGTCCTCGCTTAAGTAAAGTAGAAGTTAATGAGACTATTACTGAGCGAGAGATTGTTGAAAAGTACAAGAAAGGTGAGTATAGGATTGTAACAGAACAAGCTAGATATCCTTTAGCAAATATAAAGAGTATTTTTGAAAAGTATAATTTAACTCCAGATTATCAAAGGCGTAGAGTTTGGGATAATAAAAGGAAATCAAAATTAATAGAAAGCTTTATTATTAATGTACCTATACCACCTGTATTTTTATATGAGTATGCTTTTTCAAAGCATGAAGTTATGGATGGTCTTCAAAGAATAACTGCAATATTAGAATTTTTTGATAATAAATTTAAGTTAGAGGGCTTAGATTTATGGAATGAATTAAATGGATTATATTATCGTGAGTTACCAGAAGAAATAAGACTATCAATTGAAAGAAGATACTTATCAGCAATTATTTTATTAAAAGAAAGTGCAAATAGTAATAAAAAAGAGAAAATGATGAAAAGATTTGTTTTTGAAAGGTTAAATACAGGTGGAGTAGAATTATCACCTCAAGAAATAAGAAATGCAGTTTTCTCAAGCGATTTTAATGAAAAATTAATAAAAATGGCAGAATCTACACTTTTTAGAAAGTTATGGGGAGAGCTAGAGAATGAGAGTTATAGTAGAATGGAAGACTGTGAGTTAGTATTAAGATTTTTTGCATATAAAAGTGCTTGTACACATAATATTACAAAATCCACAATGTCTATTTTAGATTTATATGCAGAAAGAGCAAAGGAATTTAAAGAAAAAGATATATCTATTTTAGAGGAACTTTTCTATAAAACATTAGATTTAGTATATTTAATATTTGGAGAAACAGCTTTTAAATCAGAAATAAATTCAAGAAAAAGTGAAAAGATGATTTATGATGCAGTAATGTTAAGTTGTGCAGAATTAATAGAAGAAGGCAATGAACAATATATGAGGGAATTATGTTCTGATAACTTAATTAAGTGTAAGTTTGAATGTATAGAAAAAAATAGAAAAATATTTAATGGAAAATATACATCTATTAAAAATGTTAAGGAACGTATAGAGATTATTAAGAAAGAAATAAGGGGACAGATAAATGAATTATAATCTAATATTAGAAGAGATAGATGACATTTATAAAATAATTAATCTTAATAAGAAAATATTATTAGCTTTAGAAGAAAAAGAAGAAATATTATTCAAGAAATCATTCAATAAAAATTTAACTATTGAAATCTATACATTTTGGGAAAATTTCTGTAAGGAATTAGTATATGATTGTTATTCAAAATATAAAAAGATAATAATAGACAAAGATTTTTTGGTTGGATATTTTGAACATGTACAAGAAAAATCATTTATTAGAAGATTATTTTTAGAAAGCATAGATGATAATAAAATAGACATTAAAAAAGAAATACTATGTGCTTCTAATAACTTAAATTTTAAACAACTAAATGAATTATTTCAAAGGATAAGATTTAGTTGTAATGACTTCAAAAAACATGTAAATGATTTCAAAAAGTTAGATAGAGCAATTATAAGGCTAAAAGAGGAATGTATATTTCCAAAATTTAAAGAAATAAAAAGTTCACCGAGTACTTTAGAGTATTTAGAAGCATACTTGGATTTGATAGTTGAAAATAGAAATAAAGTAGCGCACCAATATAATATAGATGAAATATATACATTAGAACAATTTGAGGTTATTCTAGATTTTATTAAAATAGTAGTATTTATAGTATTTGAATTTTGTGTTAGTCAGATAATAAAAAAATCTAAGGACAAACAAGAAGTAATTTCAAAAAGGATATTTCCATTATGTGTAATTAGAAGTAATTCGGCAGAGAAAACAGCAATAATCGGAATCAGAAATAATACAAGAAAAGTAATTAATAAAGATACACAGCTATATTTTTATGACAAGAGTAAAAATATATATAGAATGACTAACATTTTAAAGATAGTTGAAGATGGAAAAGAATGTTACGAAATGTTGCCGATTAATTCTTACTCAGTTGAGATTGATACACATGCAGCTGTTAAAACTAAAAATAATAGGTTTGAGATTCATAAAATAATTCATAACTATAATCCATTTGAGTACAAAGTTGTTGTATAAGGATATTATTTAAATAAAAGATAATTTTTTATTTACTTTACTGAGGTTTTCATATCACATTTACAAAAAAGAAACTAAAGTTTACTTAACATAAGTTAAAAATAAGATTTTAGTAGGTAAATTTATATATTTATAGAATATCAACTATAAATAACTTTTATAGGAGGATATTTTATGGAACTAAAGATAAGTGACTTACCTCCACAATTTGAAAATATAGCTATAGAGCTTGGAATAGACAAAATAAAGGCTTTATTTAAAGAATTTGGAGGGACATCAGTATACTTTCCTACTGAAAAAATGATATACAAAGAAGCTCGCGACAGAGAAATTATATCTGAGTACAATGGATTTAATCATAAAGAATTAGCAGCTAAGTACAATATGTCTGAAAGTTACATAAGAGCTATTATAAACAGACATAAGAAAAGTGCTTAATACCTTTATTGACATAAGTTAATTGAGAAAGTATGATAGGTATTTAGATACTTATATTCTAGATTTTTGAAACAAATAAGCTACACACCTAATTAATATTGGGATGTGTAGCTTTTTTACATTTTATTATTCAATTCACTTATATTTGAGTTTAAAGAATTTATACCAATACTTAAACTTTCTAATTTACCTTCTATACGTACAAGTAAATACATAGTCACGATAGCAGGAAATCCTAAATTAGCCACTAATTGCATTAAATCTAGTTCCAACGATATATTCCTCCAAATAATCTTTAAAATTGCTAAGAAAGCCCCTCAGAAACTCAGAAGGGCATTTCTGATGTTCCATGTGTTACGCTACTACTAAATCAAACTCTGTTGTTTCTGTTTGAACTATTTTTGCATCTTTTGCACTAACTATATCTTCACCGTTAGGAGCAAAGATATTTTTCTCAATTATTAAGTCCATAACTTCTTTTATTTCTGTTTCTGTAACATCTTCTCTTGGATCTGTTACAAATAAGCTTACTTTTCTACCGCTACTAGTCATAAATGACATCAATAATTTAACTTCTATTCCATCCATTTAAATAATCCTCCTATAATTTAATTTTAAGCTAATGTTGTGTTATCTATTTTTGCTATTTCTAATACGTCATGTTGTTGAAGTGATGCTAAGGCATCTGCTACGTTGTAAACATCAAGAGCAGCTGCATCATGTTTTAAGTTTGAGTAAGTTCTTGATTTTACTATTGTTTTTCCATTATCATTTAACCCACAGTCAAATTTAACTCTTAAAGATGAGGGATTTTTAGCCTCAACTACACTTGTAGCAAGTCTTTGTTTTTCCATGTTATTACCTCCTTTTAAGCAACGGACAATGTCGCCTATGACATGAGCGAAGCGAATTTTAGTTTTGATTAATTTAAGTGTATTTTGTTTCACGTACAAAGTCCTAAAATATATTTGGGAAGTTTTTTTCATGATTTTATTTTAGGAGAATTTATGAAAAGATTAGAATTTAATTTTCATAAATTAATTATTGAATAAAATTAAATATAATGGTAAAGTATATTCATAAATTAATTTATGAATAGGTGATGAGATGGAAGTTTTTAAAGAGATATTAGATACACATACTAAAATATGTACTTGCAGAAAGATTTATAAGATAAATGATGACCTTGAAATTACAGTTGATCAAAAAGAAAATAAGGTTGTTATGTGGGGATTTAATCATAAAAGTGATAGGTTTTTGAATTTATCTACTAAGAGATTTCAAAAATTGATGGATGGCTTTAAATCAGTAGCTAGTGATTTATATTCAAGTGGAAATTACTATTATATAACTGTAGATACTTCTAAGAAGGAAAGTATAGATGATAAGTCTTATGAGGTGGAAATAGAGGAGTTAAAGAAAAAAATAGATTGTTTGAATGATATTATAGCTAGGCTAGAAAAACGTAATGAAAGATTAGAAGAGGATGTTGAGAAATATAGAAAAGATTATTTATATTATTTTGATGAGTATTCAAAGTTAAGGGATAAAGATTTTAATAGAAATTTAGAAGAAATTAATAATTTAAAGAAAAATTCTTTAATACATAATGCTAGAGGTGCTGGTAGAAAGGCTAAGTTTACTGATGATCAGGTTGATGAGATAAGAATGCTTAGGGAAGATGGAAATACTATAAAAGAGATTGCTAATAGATATAATTGTTCTGTTGGGTTAATTCATAAATTAATAAATGAAAAATGAAGAGGTGGAAAGATTATGGATATAGCTCATAAAATTTGTTTATAGATGCTTCGCATTGGTAAAAAGATTTTATGAGAGCTTATGGTTTTTAAACCTTCGGTTATTCAGCCCCTGTATGTCCAATGCTTTCACTTCGTAAAAACTAAGGCATACAAGGTGATGCTACAATATAGCTCATATTACATAGGATTTTTTGGATTATGATATGAGCTATATTGTAGCTTTATTTATGTGCTTACTATTTACTACGTTTCAGCATTGGACATACTTTTCCCACCGCGCTCTCTGCTCCCCCTCCTCCAATCCCTTTATTTTAGTAAAAGTAAGAGAAAAAGGGTTTAATTTAAGAATAGTATATGATGATAGTTGAAGTAGGAGCAAAAACCGCTCCTATCTCAACTATCTTTATTTATATATTGGGGTCAAAATCTTTAGGGTCAAGTCTGACATCACAGATTGCAGCAAAAGTGGTTCGCCCACACGTGGCTCAAAACCTCTGCAAACTGTGATGTCAGACTAAAAACCCACTGCATTATTTATTTTTTATTTGTATTTGATTTATGAAATTTTATATAAGGCTCTGTTATAATTAAATGTTGATATATAATACTTTTTCGGAAAATAAGTTATAATGTATAATAAGATAATAGTTGTTAATTTATGGGGGGGGAATTTTATGAGCAAAAACAATGCTAAAAAGAATAATAATTACTATTTTCCACTTTTTATGGGAATGGGACTTGTCTTTGGTGTGATACTTGACCAGATAGCAATAGGATTATGTTTAGGTGTTGCTATTGGTCTTGCTTTAGATAATAATAAAAAGAAAAAATAGATTAAATTTGAATATTAATATAAAGAAAGAGGATATGTTAACATGCCCTCTTTCTTTATATTAATATTGGTTTAAAACAGAGCTTTATATAAAAAAATATTTTTTGAAGTGGATATTGTTTGTAATATTTAATATTACTCTAGTATTACTGTATATGTATCTATTTGTACTACTAAATTTTAAGGAAATACTTATGGAGTTTGGCTGTCGCCACCTCGCTTTACGCTGCAATCTTTTGAGCAAAGACCACTCAAAGTAGTTCGCCTACACGTGGCTCAAAAGGATTTTCGCTACAATCGCTAACTCAAAATCACTTTTAATCGAAAGCTGTATGTAAATTTGAAGCGTATATTTTTTAGTTAGTTATTATAATAAAAGATAGGCCTTTCGGCCATGCCCCTCTGACTAATCCCTAAAGCACTCATACTACTACGCTTATAACATACTCCGCAAACATCATATTACATATCAAGTCTGCTCCGTATCTTATCGCTTCGTAGCATTCGTAGCTTTTTGGGGATAGCCATTCACTGCCCTAAGCCCAATGCCCTTTGTCTAGTTTTTATTGGTGCATGAATTAATAAAGATTATAAAACCTCCACGTTTTAGATAATTTACTACATAAGTTCTTTAAAGATTAATTCCATCTATAAACAAAATAATCCTATTTACCTGGTGTCGGTATTATACTTCTAACCCTAAAATACCGCATTGGATAAAACCGTTGCTCCGCTATCCAATGCTGGTGCAAATATAGCTTTTAAAGGAAATTTCAGCATTTATGTATAAATTAAAGATTACTTGAAATTCACGTAAATGTGAATTTGATAAGTACTAAATTTATTAATATTTCACGTTTTCGTGAATATGAAAATGAGTTTTTATAAGATGTTTAATATATTAAATATTGAAATATACACGTTTATAGGGGGGATTGGAGTGAAAGGCAGTTTTGAAGGTTTATATACATTTCTTGAAGTAGCTGAGATTTATGGAATAGATGATTCATGTTTAAGAAAGCAAGTGGCTCGTGATAAGTTCGTTATTGGTGAAGATGTAAAAAAGATGGGAAGAACTTGGATTATAACAGAGCAGGCAATGATTAAAAGTTTTGGAGCTTTGAAGTTTGAGGAATACAAGAAGAAACAACAGAAAAAAGAACATGCTAAAGATAAAAAATTAAATGATATTCATCTACACAGTGGATCAAATGCTCAAAATATTAGTAAAGGAAGTAGGCCAAAGAGAAAAAGATCTAGTAAGAAAGTACATAGCATGAATGATAAGGAAGAAAAGATAAGAGATAGTTGGGTTAATGGAGATATTAAGGGCGTAGAACTTAAAAATTTTTCTTTTAATACAAAAGATAGTGAGTAGATAGAAAAGTCCGTATAAGCTAAAATACGGACTATTTTCGTGTGCTTAAATATCTTAAGTACTCTAATAATATTATAAAATTATTTTTGCCGATTTTATTTTTTAAAAATAGTGCGCTTATATCTTTTCTTCCCATAAAATTCCCTCCCAATCCTATAATTAAATTATACATATTTTGTGGGTAAATTTGTTAATAAGTGGAAGGGGATTTTATGAAAAGATTAGTTATTGATTTAGGACATGGAGGTCATGATCCTGGAGCTATTGGACCAAATAAAACACATGAATCAGATATTGTTTTAGCTATAGGAAAGGAACTTAATGAATTACTTAAAGGGTATGAGCTTGAAGTTAAGTTTACAAGGCTATCTAATGTTTATTTATCATTGAGTGAAAGAGCTAAGATTGCAAATGATTTTAAAGCAGATTATTTTTTATCAATTCATATTAATTCAGCTACAGATAGCAGTGTTAGAGGTATTGAAGTTTGGCAGTATTCTAATAAAAATGATAAGTTAAATAAATTTTCTAAGGATTTATGTGAGGATGTAGCAAAGATTTTTAATGTTAGAAATAGAGGTGTTAAGTTAAGCCAGAAACTTTCTGTACTTAAAAATACCAATATGCCAGCTGCTTTAATTGAGGTTGATTTTATTTCTAATGTTAATGCTGAAAATGATTTAAATGTTAGTAGTAATATTAAAGCGGTAGCTTTAGCAATTAGAGATAATTTAATAGATTTATTTGAATTAGAATCTGTTACAAGTTATAGTTTATACAAGGTTTGTATTGGAGCTTATAAGGATAAAAATAATGCTATAAATCAGGTTAGATTGGCTAAGGATAAAGGTTTCAATGATGCGTATATAATATAATAAAAAATGCTCAAACTTAAAAATATTAAGTTTGAGCATTTTGATTTTAAATACATTGAAAAAACTATTTTTTAAGTGACTAATCATTAAATCTAAACTTAGGATATAGTTGAGATGAAAAAGTTAATTTTCATGAACAAAGACAAGATTAAAGAACTACAATAAAGTTGAACTGTGGGATATCTGTTCTAATTAGAACCTCTCTTACAAATATAAAATAAATTTTACTTTTAGATAAAAGAAGAGTAAAGTGAAATTATGTAGAAAAATAAATTTTTTTATAATGGGAGGTTAAAATGGATACTTTAATTAGTTTGTTTGGAGAATGGTTTGATAAAGGAAAATATTCTAAAATAACAGAAATATCATATTTAATATTTAATCTTATTGCACCAGTTTTTTGTTTCATTTTTTTATATAAAAGAGATTTATTTTATAAGATAGATATAGGAAAACTATTGATATTATGTATTATTTTAAATTCAATATTAATTTTTATTGTTTATACATTTGTTTTCATGTGTAATAATTTAAAAAATGAAATAAGACCAGAAACAGAAAAATTAGATAGATTAGAACTTAAAGATCTTGTTATATTAAAAACTCAAATTATAGTATTTCTTATAGCTGTATTTATAATAGGATCATACGTTTATAATATAATAATACGTGGTAATGTAACTATATCCGATAATATGATGTATACATTATGTGGGATAATATTAATATTTTTATATTATAGTGGTATTATGCTTATATATTCATTAAAACTTAAACGTTTAATAGATATTTTATTTAATATTTTTTGGTGTGTATCTTTTATAAATTTAATATACAAAATAATAATCAATTAAAGAAAGGATGAGGAAGAAGAAATAATATTCCAAGAGATTGATTAGATTTAATAAAAATATATAAAATTTTAGAAAATATATTGTTATATTATGTCATCACAGTTAAAATATAATTAACAATTTAAAAAATAAAAAAAGTCCTCAACTGCAAATTGAGAACTTTTTCGTATATAACTTCGGCTCTTTAATTTGTCTGCAAAACAATTAAAGTAGCTACAGGTATCGACACTACCTAGAAGTTAAGGAATAATCCAATCTAAAGATAGTTGACAGCTATCAAGTAGAGAGTTGACCCAACCGAAGTAATTTATAAAACTATTATAGACACTTAATACGTATCTATACAAGATAGTATATATTGCAAAGTAGGATAAGTCAATAATAAATTAGACCTTAACATGCTCTAGGGAAATCCCTAGAGCATTTTTTTATTTTAATAGGTTGCATGTTACCTATATGACATGTAGTGAGTTGCCGTTAAGCACTTAAAATTACGTCAGGTTAGTTCAGCCACTGCATAAAGTGAACCTCCGTATAGACAAGCCTAGCCCCTTTCTTTAGGCAGTACGGGAAAGAGAGTGACGACAACTAAAAGGTCGGGTGTGGGAGTTCTAGGATACTAGAGTATCGGGAACCACAAATAGATAACAGCACTAGGATAGAACCATAGTGTAGAAAGTTTGTGGGTGTTTACACGTAATAGAGAGGGTGTGAAAAGATGAGGCGACTGAAGTATACAGTTCGTATATTATCTAACATAATTATTTCCTTATGCTCTTGATATATATTTATGTATTTTGAGTGCATAAGGGAATAATTACGTCGATTTCAGCTCCCTCGTGCCAGTTGTATATTTTAGTTACAAGGTTTTTGTTAGTCAACAACATTTATAAAAAATACCATTCATATAATTACCCCAAGTAGTATGAATGGATAAAACAGAGGGGCATGATAATTAGATTCATTTTTTAATTGACTAGAGTATCTAGAAATAAAATAACTTTCAAGAAACAATAGTATCAATATATAGTTAGTAATATAAAAGTAATATATAATATTACAAGAAGTAATATTTATTGGAGATGATAATATGAACAAGGAGCAATTCAAAAACTTAGATATATTAGCTCAAATAGAGTATGTAAATAACATACTAAAAGAAGGTAAAACATTAACTGCTTTTTCAGAAGAAGTTGAAATATCACGAAAGACTATAAGTAAAAATTTTAGTAAGGCTGGGTATAAATATAGCCAGAGTAAGAAGCAATACATACTTGAAAATACTGATGTACAAGCTGGGGAACAAAAGAAATATTACAGTAATATTACAGAAAGTAATATAAAAAGTACCCCGAAAAAAGAAAGTAATATTCCAGTAATAAATAATATTACAACCAATTTAGAGATATCAAATAATCAAAAAAATAGCCTTATATATTTAATGGATAATGTAGATAGAATAAAGGCAATATTAGATTGTCAAAATGAATATTACAAAGATATTACAGATAGTAATATTGAGAAAAAAGAAGATATAGTAAGAGATATATATAACTTTAAACAAGCAAAAAGAGACTATAGAGCAAAGACTTTAAAATTAGATGTAGAAGTTCAAAAAGGATTTGAAAAAATTGCAGAAAATCTAAAAGATAGTGGAGTAACTCAGCAAGAATTATTAAATTATATATTGAATCAATATATTAAGTTTTATGAGAATATAAAATAAACCACCTTAATTAAAGTGGTCTATAGAAAGTTATTAAAATAAACTGACCGCTCAGTGGCCTTAAGCTCATATTTAAATTATACAGTTTTAATAATGTATTGAGTATATGAAATTTAATAAAATTAGGATGGTAATATGAGTTACCAAAGTGAAGCATACAAAAGAATCAAAAAAGTAAATTACTTTGCTAATGAAATAGGATTAAGTATAGATTTTATAAGTGATTCATTATTAGAGTATAAATAATATGAAATTATAAATCGTGAAGAAATAAGTAACGAATAAAAAGAAAAGTAGAGCAAGTTAAAAGCTTTGCATATGAGAATGTAGCAAAATATAATATATAATTAATTTAATAAAAGCAGGGACATTCCCTGCTTATTTATTTTTTACCAAAATTAATATAATATAAGTACTTAAAATTCGTTTTTTATAAAAAATGAATTTTAAAGTTGCTTATTTTTAGTTTTAAAGTCAATAAAATATAAAAACAAATAATAAATAATAATATTTTGATGTATAATATAGTTATAAATAGAATGGAGTGAGTTTTATGGAACCGTATAAAGTGAAAAAATTACCTACAGGGTATAAAATAGATAAAGATTTAATGATATTACTTGGAGAAGCTTCTGCAAAGTATGGAGAATATAAAGCAATTTTAAATACATTAGAATTTGAAGCAGAACTATTTTTACAGTCAGTATTAAGAAGTGATAGTTATAAATCTACACAGATTGAAGGTACTCAGATTTCACATGAAGATATTTTCTCACTAGATATAATAGAGGAAAATGATGATAGCTTAGAGATTAAAAATCTAACAAAATCAATAGAGTATGCAACTATTGCTATTAAAGAAAAAGGAATTACTATGAATCTTGTTAATGAGATGCATAGGATAATCCTAAACAGTGGTAGAGGCTCCACAAAAGCACCAGGAAAAATAAGAGATACTCAAAACTGGATAGGACCTAGAGGTGCAGGAATAGATCAAGCTACATTTATACCACCAAGCCCAGATGATGTAATTGAAGATTTAATTAATTTATATGAATATATGAATGATGCTTATATAGACCCAGTGCTAGTTAATGTTGCAATATCTCATGCACAGTTTGAAACTATACACCCTTACAATGATGGTAATGGTAGACTAGGAAGAGCTTTAATACCTATACAAATGGCATATCTAAGTGATGATAGACCGATGCTTTATTTATCAGAAATAATAGAAGTAAATAAATTAGGATACCAAAGAGCATTAATGAATACTAGAAGAGGTAATTTAGAATCTTTCATAAGTTTCTTTATGCAGTGTACAATTGACCAATGTAGCAACTATATAAGAAAGCTAGAAATAATTAAAAATATTTACAAAGAGGACACTGAGAAAATTAAAAGTATAAAAGGTGGTTCAATACACACTGTATTTCCAATAATGATGAATAAAGTTGTCTTTACAAAGAAGTATATTGAAGAGCAAACTGGTTTAGCTCCAAGTACTATTGCGAGAATTATAAGTCAATTATTAGATTTAGGTATATTAGTAGATATATCAAAAGGTCGTAAAAAAGAATACAGATATGATAGAATTTATAAAGTATTTATAGGTACAGAAATGTACTAATACAGGTGACTATAAAACAATAATGAAAATTATAGTTCCATGTATAGAAGAACAAGGAAAAATAGAAGAATTCTTTTAATTAAAGTAAGCAATTGTGCAGAGTAATATAAAAGTGACATAGTAAAATAAATTTTATTATGGTTCAATGCAAGAGAGGTGAGAAAGTATGAGAAATATAAGAGTAATAGATGCAATGAAAGATGAAAGAATACAGTGTTATTCTATAATGCTATCCATGGATGTAAATACATATATAGAATTGATAGATAAGGCTTATAAAAATAATGGGGGAATAGAAGGTCAAAGAATTCCATTAACTAATAAATCAGCAATTAGAATAAGAGATAATATGAAAAAAGATATATTGGAAGGAACTATTTTACCACCATTAGTAATCGGATGTACATTAAATGAGAATGATATGAAATTGACTAAAGATATATTCGATTCATATAACTGTAATGATATTAATAATGAGTCAGCAGTGAGGATAGTAAATGATATATTAGCACAAAATGAACTAAGTATAATTGATGGAATGCAAAGAACAACTGCTCTTAAAGAAATATTGAACAATAACTTACTTGAAAACTATAAGTTAAGAATAGAGTTATGGGTAACAAATAAGGCTAATAACTTAATATATAGGATGTTGGTTTTAAATACAGGTCAAATATCTTGGGGATTAAAGAAGCAATTAGAAGTTGTATTTATACATATAAAGAAAGAGCTACAAAATAAAATAGATGGAATTGAACTTATAGAGAGTAATGATGGGACAAGATCAAATAGACCGATGAAATATCAGGTTAGCCACTTTGTAGAATTATATTTAAGTTTCTCTACTAGAAAATGTGATGTGAATTTAAGTGAAAAAGTTACAGAAGGATTTGCAAAGCAGGATATAATAGAGGAAAGTTATAATCAACAACACTTAGACTACTTTATAGATATAGTGGATAAGTTAGTTAAATTAGATACTTTGTTAAATAAAGAGAATGGATTAGATAGAAGGCTATTTGGAGATCAAAATGCTAGAATTGGATTTATTGTATCTATGGCAACACATATTTTTGGAAGGCCAAGTAAAAAATATGATGCAGAAAGAGTTTTTAAGAAGTTTAACTATATAAATACTAACTTAGACAGATTTATAGAAAAGATAAAAGATATGTCAGAAGATGAAATAGTTGAATTCTGTCAGTTTGATTGGCTAAAAGAATGTACAGAAAATCTAGTGAAAAAGGAATTACCAGAATACTATAAGAAAGCATTTGATATTCTAATAGAAGAAGATTTTGATGTAGAAAATATGAATGAGTGTTGGTATCACTAGGTGAGTTAGTATGGCAATAGCACTTGATGATGTATATAGTAACTTTAGAGAATATATACTAAACAATTTAAATTACGAATTAGACAAAACATTTAAGTTACAAAATAAAGAAGAATTGTGTGATGATGATAGAACATCTTTTAACTGGTTTAAAGATATCAAAATTTATAAAAGTGAGTATACATCTTTTAATGAAAAGGTAATTCTATTTAATTATATTCCTAAAGAAATACCAGAAGGTATGGAAATAAATAATGGAAGTTATATATTATTTTCATCTTATGAAAATAAAAACTTCAGAGGTAATGTGAGTGGATTTGCTAAAGAGGTAGATTTAGATTTAGGTATGTTCATACATCTATTTAGTAAAATGGAGTATGCACCTTTGATTAGTTTAGATTTATCTCAAGATATTATAGAAGATATATTAGATGCTGAAATACATACATTTGATAGCATAAAAAAACTTTTTTCTAATATAATTGTATTTAAAATTGATAATAAGCATTTAAACGATAAGTATGAAGTTGAAGGATATTCAGATTGGATATATAGATTTCTAGGAATATTAAAATGTGAGAATAAAATTGAGAATATAAAAAAAGAAATATATTTCTCAAAAGAGTGTATTGAAGAATATATCAATGTTTTCTCAGAAGATATAAAATACTTTCCATATGAAAATTTATATCTAAGTTTGAATCATAACTCACCAAAGCATATTTTTTTAGATATATATAGAACAATAGAGAAACTATATCCTATAATTTTTTGTATGAAGATAAAAAAAGAAATGGGTATAGTTGATATGGATTTATTTGATATCCACATAAAACTCAAATCAGAACTAAACTGGAATCATAAAGAAGCTGAAGCAATAAAAGAAATATTTGAATATGCGGAAGGTCTTAGTATTCAAAATATTTCTTTTATTAATGATTTCAAAGAGAGTTTAGATCCTCAATATAAAACAATGAGGATTGATAATTGGATTTATCAAATAAGAAATACATCTGTACATTTGAGTTTCGATAATGAAAAGAAAATAGACATAGATAAGTGCTTAAATAAAGATGTATTAATAAAAAATCTAATACCAATAATATCGAATTTATATAAAACAATATTTATTTAATATAGATTAGGCATCTTAAAATATAGTTAAGATGCCTTTCATTATTTTATATATTCGACAAACTTTGATAAATAAATTAAAATAGTTTATATAAAAATTAAAAAATAGATAATAATATATATGGTTAATGTATTTAAAATACTTAGATTAAAGTGTAAATTCTACTCAAAAAAGGTCAAGTTTGAGCCGACAAACTTGACCTTTTTTAAGTAAAATTATAATATAAAATTACCTTAACAAAACTTTAGATTGAAAATAAAAGCCTAATTAGCTATATTTAAATAAAATAAAAAACTTTATAAAAGTATATAAAAATATAGGAAGTGATAAAATGGAAAGACTAAGACCACTCAATGACTTCATATTTAAAAAGTTATTTGGTGAGCCTGAGAGCAAAGAAAATTTAAGAGCATTTCTTAACGCAATTTTATACAACAATATAGGAAATATAAAGGACATTGAAATTATAAAAGACAAAGAGCTTACAACAGATGAAATAACTAATAAAACAGGAATAATAGATGTATTAGCCAAAATAGATGATGGAACGCATATAAATATTGAAGTTCAATTAACAGATCAAAAGAATATGGATAGAAGAACATTGTTTTATTGGTCAAGAATTTACAATAGAGGAATAATAAAAGGAGAAGACTATAGTAACTTAAATAAAGTAATAACTATAAATATATTGGACTTTAACTTTATAGATTTAGATAAATTCCATACAGAGTTTACACTAAGAGAAAGTGAATATACAGATTATAAGTTAACGGATGTACTAGAAATTCATTTTATAGAGATGCCTAAATTTAAGAACTTAAATAACAAAGACTTAGA
>ENA-OPAQ01001226-OPAQ01001226.1-human-gut-metagenome-genome-assembly--contig:-NODE-1226-length-18822-cov-3.521980_pt1 | contig 18822 bp, 8 predicted proteins | sample MGYA00241058_ERZ501432 | MGnify/ENA primary metagenome ERZ501432 (study PRJEB25962, sample SAMEA2042570) | human gut metagenome | biome: human gut; feature: human-associated habitat; material: faeces... | reverse complement strand
TACCACTGAGCCACTCGCGCATATTCAGTTTACGGGATAAAGGTAATTGAGAGCGGGTGATGGGAATCGAACCCACGTCCTCAGCTTGGAAGGCTGATGTTCTACCATTGTACCACACCCGCATAACCAATGTTGTAAAAAGAGTGCCCAGAGACGGAATCGAACCGCCGACACGAGGATTTTCAGTCCTCTGCTCTACCGACTGAGCTATCTGGGCAAATATCAGTCACAACAAAGTTATTATACTTTATAATGACTGATTTGTCAAGCATTTTTTATAAATTATTTTTCGTCAAAGTTTTCAGGTATCTTCCTCTGACTTTTCATCGTTACTATCGTCATTTTCAGTAGTTGCCTGTTCGTTGTTTTCATCTGACGGAGCAACAGTTGTTCCCTGTCCTCTTTCATAGATAGTAACATCTACCGTAACAGGAGCTTTAAGTGTAGCATAGTTAGGCAAATTCAATTTTAATTCCACCTTATGAGTACCTACATCTAAACCTGTTAAATCCAATGACGGTTTAAGGCTTTGTGCTGTAATGTTATCTGGTCCACCAATTTCAGCAGTTACACTGTCCGGCAATTTTACAACACAATCTTCTTTTAATCCTATAATATTAATATCCGTATTTTTAATCTGTATCTTCTTAGCCTGAGTTACACCAGTTTTAATATTTACAGTAACTGTAGAAGAACTGCTATTCTTAAGCTGAAGACCGGCGTCAGAAATATTCTTTGAAATATCAAATGTCAAAGTAGTATTTCCTGTAATCTTACTTAAATCAATAGTAGGCAAATCAATAGAGCTGACACTATTTACTTCTTCTGAAGTACCGGCAACACTTACAGACTTAGGCTCCCAATCAATGGAGCTTATTTCCAAATGACTAGGCAAAGTTCCTGTTGTCTTAGGTTGGTTAATAGTTATTGTACCCTGTTTAGATACTGGCACAGTTACCGTTACTGTTGCTGGGTCACTTGTGAAATTAGTAAGCTCATTGCCACTGGCATCATAAGCCTTTACAACAACATCACGAACTATAGTACCTACACTGTCATTTAAATCTACTTCTGCTCTTACAACAGCTACATTGCTTATTTGACTTGCAGGACCTGTAACAGTAACACTTGTCACGTCACACACAGGGTTGTCTGCTGTATAGCCATTTGCCAAACTTCCTGTTGTAGAAACTCTCAATGTTCTCTTTATGCTGTCAATTCTATCAATTTCAACTTCAACATAAGTAGGATAGTAGCTAGACACATCATAAGTATAAGTATATAAAGTTGACGGTAATGACGGCTTAACAGGTACTTGCACCTTTACAGGATAAGTCTGGTCATCATCAAGCTCAACCTTAGATAAATCCACCTGAGCTGTAATATTATTTTTGTAATTGTTTTTACTAAGCTCGTCCAGAGCCGGTCTTGTTGCCTCAACTCTAAGGTTAATTTTTGTATCTTCAAAATCTCCCTCATTTACCATTGTAAGACCTTGCTCTTTTAATACAGAGGCATTTTCAAAGACAATAGAGGCAGGATAGTTCCTTACCTCTGTTGGGTTTATTGTATTCATAACAATAAACCAAAGGAAAACAGCAATAATCAGAGATACTATCTTTAACATAATATCGTCTGACATAAATTTTTTAAATTTAGAGGATACATCAGTTTTATTTGTCATGTCTGCTCATCCCCTTCCATATTTTGTTTATTGCTTTTGCTCCTGCCGGAGTTGTTTTTTCGCAAAGGTTCAAAAGTTCCTGACGGAAAACAGCTTCACTGACAGCCTTTTCCAACTTGCCATCTCTGGCAATAGAAATTTTGCCGGTTTCTTCACTTACAACAATAATAAAAGCATCAGAAACTTCACTTGCACCAACGGCAGCTCTATGTCTTGTACCTAATTCCTGACCTATTTCACTTTGTGTAACAGGCAAAATACAAGAAGCAGCAGCAACTCTGTTATCTCTTATAATAACAGCACCATCATGGAGAGGTGTTTTATCTTCAAATATATTTATAAGCAACTGGCTTGAAATTACAGCATCTACTGTAACACCGGATGCACTTACAATATCACCCATTGATACATTTCTTTCTATTACAATCAATGCACCGGTTTTAACTTCTGCCATTTTAACACAAGCCTCTACAATTTCGTTAGCATCCTGAGGAGAAAGCCTATCGTCAGATGGTTTGGTCTGCAAAAGCCCTGTAACACTAGAAAAACCACTTGCACCAATCTGCTCCAAAGCCTTTCTAAGTTCCGGCTGAAAGATTATAATTACGGCAATTACGCCTACTGAAAAAGTTCTTTCTATTATCCAAGTAATAGTATAAAAGTGGAGGTTATAGCTTAAAAGAGAGAACATGGCAATTACCATAAGCCCTCTAAAAAGTGACCACGCACGAGTTTCCTTTATCCAATGAATTACTGTATAAATAACAATGGCAACAATAATAATATCTATAATATCGGTAATATGTACAGATGGAATGCTCAATGTAGACAAATTCATTTTTCTTATTAAATTATCCATAGGGTTCATAGTTTCAGCATTCACAACATCACCTTCTTTTTAATATTCTTATTTTCTCATTAACCAATTTAAGTATATCATACATCACTATTTTTTTCTATTACAAATAAATGAATTTTTCCTTTAAAATCCATAGCTTTCAGGCGATTTTTGTCATAAGTAAAAAAAGTCGGACATACCTTTAAATAAAAAGGAGTGATAACAATGCTAGACTATATATGGGCAGGTATGATACTTATTGGAATATTGTCAGCAGCCTTTACAGGTCATATGGCAGATGTAACAAACGGTGCTATATCTTCAGCAAGGGAGGCTGTATCTACAGCCCTAACAATGCTGGGAGTTATTTCACTTTGGACAGGTCTTATGAAAATAGGCGAAAAGGCAGGTATAGTTTCATCTATGTGCCGTAAAATTACGCCTTTTTTAAGCCGTCTTTTCCCCTCTGTGCCTAAAGAAAGCAAAGCTATGGAATACATAGGCATTAATGTAATAGCCAATTTTCTAGGCTTAGGCTGGGCATCTACACCGGCTGGTTTAAAGGCTATGGAAGAACTTCAGAAATACAACCCACACAAAGAAAAAGCAACAACGGCTATGTGTGGTTTTATGATTTTTAATATGTCCTCACTCCAGTTGGTATCTGTCAATCTTATTGCCTACAGAACACAGTACAATTCCCAAGCACCTTCAGAAATTATTGGTCCCGGAATAGCTACAACACTTGTATCAACTATTACTGCAATTATATTTTTGAAAATAATGGAGAAGTATAATAAATGAATTTCCTAATTATAATTTCCGACTTAATAATTCCCATAATATTTGTGTATTTTCTTTATTATGGTTTTGCCAACAAAGTCAATGTTTACGATGCCTTTGTTGAGGGTGCAAAAGAGGGTTTCAAAATAACCTATGAAATATTGCCTACACTTATAGGGCTTATGGTTGCCGTAGGTATTCTTCGCTCCAGTGGTGCTTTAGATATACTCTGCAATTTTTTATCCCCTATTGCCGATGCCATAGGCTTTCCAAAAGAGGCACTTCCTATAACATTTATGCGACTTGTTTCTTCTTCTGCCAGTACAGGCATACTTTTAGATGTGTTCAAAAATTACGGACCAGACAGTTTTATTGGTAGATTTGTTTCTGTAATGATGAGTTGCACCGAAACAATAGTTTACACAATGAGCCTATATTTTATGTCAATAAAAATAAAACAGACACGATATACCCTTGCCGGTGCTCTTGTTGCCAATTTTGTAGGTGTTATAGCCAGTTTATTAATCTGTAAAGCCCTATGGGGATAGCCTTACAATAATAAAATATGCTACCAAAAATCATTTTATGGGCGATTTTTTAATCGCCTTTCATTATACTTCAAAAAACTATATATTCTTTCATAGACCAAGCCCACAAATATCCACACCGGATAATAGTCCAGTCTTACAAGTCCATTTATATTATAAATAGCCGAAGAATAATCCCAAGGACAAGCATTTACAGCCTTTAAACCTGTGCCACTAAAAAATTCTATAGCAAAAATAAGAATACCGTAGGTCATACCTCTTACAATGGCACTTTGCCCCCTTAACTGTTTAAACAAAGGCTCCATAAACACCACAAGACCATAAATAAAGAACATAATAACAGATGTTGTACCTGTTAAACAAATATCCCCCCTTTTTATAAAAGACTGCATACCTGTCCAAAAAACTTCCATAAATATTCCTAAATTACCATAAATAAAATATCTTCTTAACATAGTAATATTATGTTTAATTTTGCTGTTTTTATGTGTAAAAGTCTGACCAATAACTGGGAAAGCCATAAATACAAAAAGACCGACAATGACCCGACAAGAATTATGCACACTTCTTGTCGAACTATGTCAGTCTTTAGTATTACCAAAAAGGAGAACCCCGAAGGATTCTCCAATTTGAAATTTATATATAATCGAAATTATATTTTATAAATTAAGCGTTGTAGATAGCTGTCTTTGTATCAGCATCCCAAGATACAGATACGCCGAATGCCTGACCTAAAGCTCTGAAAGGAACGAACATTCTACCGTCAGTGATTTCAGCAGTTACGCCGTTAGCCATAGCGATAGTAGAACCGTTAACGTTCATGTTGTTAGAACCAGCCTGGAACTGGATTACAGTCTTAGTAGAACCCTGACCGTAAACGATAGTAGCTGTCTTAGAATTTGCATCCCAGTTTACAGCGTTAGTATCATCTGGGTTAGCAGCGTTAGCTGAGTCAACACCAAGAGCAAGAGCTACAACTCTTAATGGAACCATTGTAGAGTTGCTAGAAGTCTGGATGTAAGCAGCAACGTCAGTATCAATCTTTTCGCCATCCATTACTACGTTCTTTTCGCCAATAGTAACTTCAACCTTCTTAGTTAATACAGAATCATTAGAAGTACCGTCAACGTTTAAGTAACCAGCAAACTTGAAGCCTTCGTTTACATCGAACATATCAAGCTTGTGAGTTGCAGAATCGTCGATATCCTTGTTAAGAGCAGCAGCTGTTGTATCAGGATCACTTACGCTACCTGAGCAGATTGTGCTAGAGTAAGTATCAACATCATCATCGTAGTTGTTTACTACAGCGTCGCCGTATACCTTTAAGTCGTATGCACCGTAAGGTACTGAACGAGTTGTACCAACCTGAACACCTGTAATCTTAACTGTAGATGGAGTGCTGTAAGAAGCAGTATCAATCTTGAAGCTCATTTCGCCATCAGATACCTTGAAGTTCTTTGCTTCTAAGTTACCATCAGTAGTTAAAGTAAGGTTATCAGCATCAGCGAAACCTAATTCCTTAGAACCGTATAATGAATCAATAGCTAACTTAACTGTGTTGCCATCAAGTAATGCACCTGCAGCATTTTCAGTAATAGTGATATCAGAAGTATCAATGTTCTGGTAACCCATAGCAGCCTTAGTTTCAGTAGCTTCAACAGTGATTGGAGTTACAACCTTAGCAACTGTTACAGGAGTGATAGTATCAGCTTCAACACCAGCACCAGAAACAGCAACTGTTACATCACCAGTGAAAGCAGCATCTGTAGAAAGGTAAAGGTACATATCTACGTATGCAGCATCGTTTCTTGAGAAACCGTTGAATACGTCAGAATCCTTTTCGATTCTTAAAGTCTGACCGTCGTTAGAGAGGCAAGCACCAGCTTCGAAGTTAGACTGATTTAACTTGTCAACCTTATCAACGTCCATACCGATAATCTTAACGCCATCAGGAACAGTGAATTCAAGCTTTCTTGAAGTTAACCAAGCACCTGGAGTAGTTTCTTCAAATCTGAACTTAGCTGTCTTGAAATCGTCATCATCAAGATCGTCATCTCTTAATGGAGATCTACCAGCGAAGATTGTAGGAGCTTCAGTCATAGCTGTTAAGTTGAAACCGTAGTCAGCTCTTGTACCAACCTTTAACTGCTGGCTAGTGATATCTGTACCAGAAACTGTTACATATACATCACCGTAGTTCTTTTCGTCGTTGTTAGGAACCATTACAAGACCGTCGATAGTTAATGAAGATAACTTATCCTTGTCAATGTTTGCAATATCAGCCTTAGTAAGTGTGAATACTACTTCGTTAGCACCGTCAGCGATAGTCTGGCTAGCTAAAATAGAAGTCTGAGTTATTTCCTTACCATCTTTGTCCTTGTAAGTGTAAGGAACAGCAGCATTAACACCACTCTTTAATGTTACAGTACCAGCCTTGAACTTGTAAGGGCCGTTAGCCTTAACCTTAACTGTACCACCTTCAGTTGTGAAAGTACCAGAAACGTCTTCCTTAACTGTAATCTGTGGAACGTTGATGTTACCACTGTGAGTCTTAACGTCAGAAGATACTACAGAAGAAGTAGTAGAACCTGAACCAGAAGTAACCTTAGCGATAGTGTAAGAACCACCACCAGTAACTGTAGTTGAGTTAGCGTCTACAGTAACCTTGATGTCACCTTCGTCATCAGTTGCGTCAACTGGTAATGAAATCTGGTATACAGGAGTACCCTTTGTAGCTTCGTTAGCACCACCAGAGTTGTTCTGGTTTACCCACTTAGCGTCGATTGGGTATAACTGAACTTCCATAGAAGTCTTGTTGATGTACTTAAGCTTGTATGGTAATTCTCTTTCGTTCTTTGCACCTACATATGCCTTAAGACCAGCTTCTGGATCGTTAACATTGTAGTTGTAAACTGTGTCATAAGATTCACCATCGTGAGCCTTGTATGCACATTCTGTGAAGTATTCTTCGTTGTATTCACCGTTTTCGAGGTCGAGAACGATAGATGAGTTAGAAGCGATTGTATCAAGTGGCTTAATCTGTAACTGAGTAAACGCACCGTTAACCTTAACTGCTTCATTAGTCTTAACATTAGCTGTAACGCTAATTGTATTAGTAGAACCAGCCATTGCTGACATTGGAAGCATACTAACAGTCATAGCAGCTGCTAATAAAAGAGCAATTTTCTTTTTCATTTCCTTGTTTCCTCCTTATGAAAATAAATGTGTAGAGGCTAGCATATTTACCTCTTTTACAAAAGTATTATAGCATTACACCTACAACTAGTCAACTAAAAAGGTAATTTGTAATATTACTGTAACATACCTTGTAGTTACTGCTGTCGTTTTGCTTGAACATAATATAACACTATAAAAATCAAAAATCAAGGGGTTTTGGGTAAGTGTAAAATAGCTGTAACATTAGTGTCACAATCGTAATTTTTGAACCACATTGGTGTAACATTACGGACAGTTTTCCATTTTTTAATTGATTTTTTTCTCTCATTTGCCATTATCTTTGCTTTAAATATTACAAAACTATTTTCGGTATTGTAACATTTACCTATTTATACACATAAGAAAATAATTGAACTTATCCACAACCTTCTTTATTTTGACTTATTCACAATTTCAATTTTCAATATACACAAACTAACATTTATACACACCGGCAACATAACCCCTATAATCAATGTTGCCACCAACGAATTTTTAAATAATACTAGTTTCTTCTATATAAAGTTAGTTTTTTATCATAAACTTTTCTTGAAAATACAAAAAAGTGGCCAAATTTTCCTTTGACCACTTTTCCACATATTTAATATGTCAATTACTTAGCATCTACTGTTAATGAAACATTGCTAAATGTAATATCAGCATTTCTTGAAACGAACATACCTACATAGTCATGACCAGCATTTAATGCTGCAAGGTTTACATCAGTGTATGTTACAGGAGTGTTGTTACCATACTGTGCTGTGTAAACACCGTCTTTTCTTGTAAGTTTAAGTTCAATGCTGTCGCCTGCTGCTGGAGCAGTTTCAAGAACGTTTGCCTTATCAAGAGCACCATTTAATCTTGCAAATGGAGCAACTGGAGTTGAAACACTACTTACAGACTGCTGAGTGTAACCAGCTGTTACATAGTCAGCCTTTGTCTTGTAGTTATCTGCAATGAACATATTGTCTCTACAGATAAGACCGAAACCAATCTGGTTTCCTACCTTGAAGCCTTCGCCTACTGTTGCTGTAGCTGTTAATGTGAAGTCATCATTTGGACCAATTTCCTGGAATGCCATCATCATACCATCTTCGCTACCTGCAATCTTACCCTTGTTATTTCTAACAACGATTTCAAATGTAGTTGCATCTTTCTGAATTGCATCGTGATTTGGATGACTATCTTCTGTAATACCACTTACGCCTGAACCAAATGCCATAGCTTCCCATGGAGAAGAAAGTTTCCAAATTGCTGGTACCGGTCTGTTCCAAACACCTTCGTTGAACTTAGCCCAACCTGCATTTCTTGTAAGCATAGATGCACTAGGTTCTGTAATATCTCCTACCTTTGATGCAAGAGAAATACTAGAAGCCTTGATGTCCTTAGCCATCATATAAGCTACCATAGTTGCACCAAAATCGTTAAGGTGAGTATTGTCTACAACAAGACCCTGGTCAGTTGCATGTAATGCTGCTGAACCTGTTGGAGCTACTGTTTCACTATCACCATTTTCAACATCCTTAGGAGCTGTACCTACACCTACTGTGTCGTAAAGGCTCTTAGTATTATTAAGTGAATCAATAACTGTAATACCAAGTTCTGCACCTAAATCTCTGATAGCCTGAGCATAGTCACCACCATTAGCAACGTGGAGGTCATTATCTCCCCAAGCACCTGATGCTGTTCTTCTTACGATTGGAGTACAAAGAACTGGTGTAGCACCTGCATCCTGAGCAAGCTTAATATAGTTTTCGTAAAGTGAGTTCTTGAAAGAACCTGTTGTGTCCTTATCACCATTAGGGTCTGTAAATCTGTAAGAATCTGTCTTTTCGTCATTATGACCCCATGCAATAATAAGTGTATCCCCAGCCTTAATGTTTTCCTTAAGCTGAGTATAATTTGCTACTGCTGAATCATCAACAGCACCATTTTCGTTAATACCTGTTGCAAAGCTCTTTGAACTTCTGCCTGAAAGAGCAAGGTTTACAACATTAACACCTGATAAGAAGTTCTGGAGCTTATCACCAAAACCTACTCTCTTATAGTAGAAGTTTACATCATCAGTATCACCATAGTGGCAAGCTGTTGAATCACCTACTACGTAAACCTTAGGTTCGTTACCGGATGGTTCAGCATTAGTAGTAGTTTCTGTTGTACCATCAGTTGTAACTTCTGTTGCTGTTTCAGTAGTAGCTTCTGTTGTATCATCACTACCACTGCCACCCTTTTCGAATGGGAACTTAAAGCTATTGTCAAGAGATTTCTGGAGAATTAATGCTGCATCGTAAGCATTAATTACACCGTCTACTGTACCGTCACTTACATTAGCTACTGTTGAATCAAAGCCAGTAACCTGTTCAGGTCTTAATGTATACTGTAAAGTTAAAGCAGCATCGTTAGCATCAACTGTACCGTTGCCGTCAACGTCACCCCAAGCCTTACCAGCATCAATCTGAATTGGGTTCCAACCGTCAGTACCCTGAGTATAAGTATATGGTACAAGTTCAGTACCGTCAGCAAGCTTAGGTTCTGTTAATACAGTTGACCAAGCAACTCTGCTTGCAGAGTTATCAACGCCTGCTAATTCCTTAGTATTGTATTCATAGCAGTTAGCCTCGCCACCTAAAGAAGCTGACCAACCAACTGGAGTAACAAGAGATGTGCCATCACTAGCTACACCTACTGTAGTGTTTACAAATGCAACTTCAGAAGTAGTTGCCTGCCATGGTCTACCGAAGTAACCAGGCTTACTTACGTATTCAGATGCTGTATCAACACCAGGAGTAGTAGAAACTACGTTACAATCATACATTAAGTAACCTCTACCAGATGCCTGCTGAGCAGCAGTAAGATAAGATACATCATTTTTATCTTCAGAAGTGTTCATCATAATGTCAGATTTGTAGAATGTTGCAACCATACCACCGAAGATAAAGTCAGTACCACCCATAGCAGTACACTTGTTAAATGCAGCTCTAATATTAGATGCACCGTAAAGTGTATCCTGTCTACCTACGAACTTACAGTTGTTGAAGTATGCCTTATCACCAAGAATAGCAATAGCAGCAGCTCTTTCAACAAATGACTTGTTCTGAACAGAAGTATCGCCGGCAGTTGTAGGTCTAGTACCCTTACCACCAACTGTCCATTCCTGAACAACGTCGTTAGCTTCCTTAGTTGAAATGTACTGGTTAGCAGAATTTTCGAAGATAATACCATCAGCTTCGAAACCTGTACCTCTTACAGTAACTGTTGCATTCCAGTAAGAGTTCTTTGTAGTACCAGAACCTGGGTTTTCAAATGAAAGGTAACCATTTTCTTTATTTGTCTTTAATACTTCTTCATCATACTTACAATCGTCAGTCATTGAGAAGTAGTTATAACCATGGATATAGTAAGATGTTACTCTTACACCGTTTTCAGTAATGTTTACACCCTTATTAATAAGAGCAGTATCAGGGTTAGCTGCTGTATTCTTTAATGTTACATTATCAACATCAATTACAAGCATTTCCTGATAATCGCCAGGGTCAACATTGATTGTTACTCTTTCGCTATTTGGTCTATCCATTAAACGAACAGCTGCAAGAGCATCATTAATTGTCTTGTATTCCTTATCAGCACCAACATAAATGTTTTCAGCATAAGGAACCTTTGTACCTACTGTAATACCAGTAAAGTAAGTTAATGTATTAACTGTAATAGTTAATGTACCGTCAGCATTAGCTGTAAAGTCACTAGATTCAAACTTGCTTGTTGAACCAGAGTTAGAAGTAACTGTCTGACCATTTACAGTAAAGTCTGCCTGATAGTAGTAACCTACGTTTACATTCTGACCTGCCTTAACAGGTACTTCGATTGTTGTTCCAGCTGGAGCAACAAGATGAGCCTTACCTGATTCAGTCTTAACAGAACCTGTAAATACAAGACCGTTGTAAGATGATTCATTTGTAAGAGTATCATTTGAAGCAGAACCGAAGCTCCACTTAGTTGCATTGTTAAGAGTAATATCCTTTGTAGCTTCTGCACCGTCAGTAACTGTTAAGTTAGAGATAAGACCAGGAGCAACCGGATACTTGTTATAGCCTGATAATGCTACAGTATATGTACCGGCTCTTAATGACATTTCATCATTTAAGCCAAATGTATATACATAGCCTTCTTCATTAAGGTTAGTAAATGTAACCTTAGTGTTAGCCTTTAATTCATCAATATTAGAGATAGAAGCACCTTCGCCAACAAGATTAATCTTTACTGGGTTAAGAGTCTTCTGAGCAAATGCTACATCCACTGTAGAATCAGCATCTGCTGAAATTGTGTTAATACCGATTGAGTAATCGTTTACACCGTTAGCTGTTAAAGTATAGCTTACGCCCTTTTCAATCTTAACTGTGTAAGTACCAGCTTCTGCATTAATAGCGAACTTAGGCTGATAAATCTTACCTTCTGGAACTGTTGCAACGATTGCAAGTTTTGCAAGGTTAGCTGCATCAAGACCTATAATAGAACCTGTTACTGTTACAAGGTCAACAGCATTGATTGTTACATTTTCAGTCTTAGTTTCTTCGCCGTCAGCAACTGTAATAGTAGCTGGAGTTGCTACAACATATTCATCAGCACCCTTAAGGCTTAATGAATAAGTGTAACCTGTAGGAAGTTTAGCTGATACAGTAGCACCTGTTACAGCTACATCAAAATTCTTACCTGTTGTTGTGTTAGTTAATACAAGAGAAGCATCAGTTGGGAAACCGGCTGGAGTTGCTACATTAATTGTTGTGTCACAATACTTAGCATCCTGTCTTACAATTCTGTAATAACTTGGCTTACCAGTCTTGCCGTAAATCTTGTATGTACCATCCTGTTCTGCAACGAAAGTAGCAGTAACACCAGTAGATGGATTATCAACTGTTACAGACTGAGCAGTTGGGTCATCAGCTCTTTCGAAAGTAAGAGAGCCACCTGCCTGAGAGTTTGCATATACAGTTACAATATCATCAGCCTTTAAAGCAATAGAGAAGCATCTTGAAGAATCATCAGCCTTGTTGATGTATAATCTACCAGTTGCACCCTCTAATGTAGAAGTACCTACCTGAGTATCGTATCTTGTAATAGCTTCGTTAGAAGTTCTGATTCTATCGTTGATACCACCAACCCAGCTTAAGTTACCTGCACTAAAGCTAGATGGAGCAACATTACCACTTGAACCAGCAGCAATAGAAGAACCATAGAAACCATTAATAATATCAGCAGTTAATCTGTTGTTATAAATATTTGAATCAAGTTCAGCACCACCGAAGTCCCAAACATCAATCTTGCCGTTTGAATCTTCAGCCTGCTTTTCGTTCTGAATTGTTAAGCCATGTAAGTAGCTTAAACCAGCTGTACCAGCAAGTGTAGCTGTAATTACACCGGCATTACCCTTGTAAGAGAATGTCTGTGAACCACAAGCACCGGCACCATTGTTAGTAAATGAGCAAGAACCTAAGCTGTTGCCTTCTGCATCAGTAAAGTTCATTACTGCATCTACCTGTGAATACTGGCAAGTAGCGAAAGTAATAATTGCATTACCAGCTACCTTAAATGAAATACTATCGCCTACACCAAGGTTAGCACCATGAGAACCATCATGGAAAGCAAATGTTTCTGTAGGAGAAGTAACTGTTACAATACCGTCATCAGTTGAGAATGTAGAATACTTAACTGATGTATCCTGAGGAAGTACGTTCTTATCAGTAAACTGATAGTTGAACATATCACCTGGCTGTGGGTCAACTGTTGCATCTGTATCTGCTACATTGATTGTATAAGTATAAGGCTTAGCCTCTGGCTTATCAAATGTAAGAACAATGCTACCGTCAACAACCTTTGCTGAACAACCAGTAGCTTCTGTAAGCATAGCATCACTAAGTGTCTGCTTACCTAAAGAAATCTTTACCTTTGCACTTTCAGCACCAGCATTTACAACTTCGCCCTTACTTACTGTAACTGTAGCGTTGTCTGTAACTGTAGCACCTGTAACAACTGTAAGAGTAGTTCCGTTTACATTTACTGTAGCTGTCTTCTGTTCGTAAGGAACAACATCAATGTCGTAACGAGCAGGAACAACTGTAATATTAGGAACATACATCTTGCCACCAGTAACTGCAATAGTTACTGTACCAGCACCACCAACATATGTAATGTCAGCTGTTGTGCCGTCCTGATGATAACAAGCTGAAGTCTGACCCTTAACTGGGTTTTCAACAAACTTGCCATTTGCATCAGATGCAGTTGCTGTAAATGAACCGGCTGAATACTGGCAACCACCAAACTTAAAGATTGTATTACCACTTACAGGGAAAGTGAAAGTATTACCGTCTTTAAATTCAACACCATGCTGTGCACCATTGAAGTTAGCAGCAAGTGAGTCTTCATTAATAGTCATAAAGCCGTATGTACCAGCTGCTGTCATTGTATCCTTTGTAAAATCAAAGTTATAAATTCTATTTACTTCAGGAGTTGAAACTTCTGACCCGTCCTGAGAAGCAAAAATATTGATTACAGGAACATAAGTAGTAGCTGAGAAATTGATTGTAAGTACAGATGCACCACCTGTATATGCAAAATCAATTGTGCTATCATCACCATGTCCTAAACAGTTAGCAGTAGCAGCAGCTCTTGTTTCGCTGTATGTACCGTCACCGTTTGTAACTGTAATATCACCCTTTGAATACTGGCAACCACCAATAGACAATGTAACAGGACCTGCAACTTCAATATCTATTGTGTTGCCTGCCTTGAAAATTGAACCATGGTCTGCACCATTGTATCCAAAGCCATTCTGAGTACCTGGCTGAATGTCCAAGATACCATACTTTATCTCTGCATTACCATTGTAAGATGTGTCAGCAGGAACAATACTACCATCTCTAAAGTCAAATGTGTAATCCACACCGACTTCAGCAGTTTCTGGAGCATTTACTGCTGTATTAGCAGTAGTTTCCTCTGTTACATCTTCCACTACAGTAGTTTCTTCTGTAGCTTCGTCGCCATTACCAACAGATACACCACCTGGAGTAACAACGGAGTCAGCAACTTCTTCAACTGCTGCAGGAGCAGTATCTAACGCTGGGTCAGCAATTACGTTAGAAAACATTGCACCAACTACTAAAGCTGAGGCAACAATTCTGCTCAAAACAACTTTCGTGTGTTTTTTCATTTAAAAACCTCCTTTTTATTTGTGCCTTTCAGCACATAATTGTGTAATTATAAATAGGCTTTCCTCACCTAAATTACACCATCTAGTAATATTATACCATAACCAATTTTAAAATCAATAATTTATTGTAGATTTTAGACAATCCAAAAATTTTATACAACCCTTCCAATTTCTTAACAATTTATTAAGGTATATTTTGTTAAATATTATTATTAAAGTTCAATTTTTATTGATTATTTAATAATTATTATTTTTCGTAAAATATATGTAAACCACAGATTTTTTTACTTGAGACTGTTTTAGATACTATTATTACAGGCACAAAAAAAGACGTTGACAAAAGTCAACGCCTTTTTTGTATATACATCAATTACTCTGCAACTGTAGTAGTTTCAGCAGTAGTTTCTGCAGTTGTTATTTCAGTTGTAGAAGCTGATTCATCTACTGTAGTTTCTTCAGTTGTTTCTTCAGTAGTTGTAGTAGCTGCATCCTTTACAAGGCCATCAACATAATCCTTAACGAATTCGTAATCCTTGTACATCATAACAGCCATTTCAGCTCTATTAATGTTCTTCTTAGGTTCAACATTACCGTTTGAGCTACCAGTTACGATACCTTCCTGAGTAAGGAATGCAAGGTAAGGAGCTGACCACCAAGCTACATCTGCAACATCATTGTACTTGTTGTTTACAGAAGTTGGAGTGCTTGTTACGTCTACGCCTAAGTATTCAAGAGTCTTAGCTACGAGAACGAACATTTCATCTCTGTTACAATACTTTTCAGGCTTGTAAGTATTGTCACCATAACCACTTAAGATACCAGCTGTGTAGCCCATTCTTACATCGTTATAGTAGTACTTACCTTCTTCGTTATCGCTGAAGTTCTTAGTTGGAGTTACCTGTAAACCAAGAGTTCTGTTGATAAGGATAGCGAAGTCGCCTCTCTTGCAACCAAGTTCTGGAGAGTAGATACCATCTTCAGTACCAGTTACAATACCAAGTTCAGCTAACTTGTTGATGTAATCCTTAGCCCAACCATAGTTGCCTAAGTCTGAGAAGTTTACATCACTATTTACAACATCCTTAGGTACGTTAACCTTAACTTCTGTACCGTCTGGAGTTACAATCTTAACTTCACCGTTGTCACTAATAACAATCTGGTTAGTAGTAGCTTCTGTGCTACCTTCAACAACCTTAGAAGTTGTTTCTTCTGTTACTTCAGTAGTAGCTGCAGTTGTCTTCTTTACAGAAGCGCCGCCACCACCGCCGCCGCCACCACCAGAAGATGTTCTCTTAGTAGTAGTTTCAGAGCTAGCTTCAGTTGTAGTAGTAGTTGTTGGAGCAGTTGTAGTTTCTGTAGTAGGAACTACTGGAGCTGCTGTAGTTGTTTCTGTTGTAGAAACTGTAGTTGTTTCTGAAGTAGATTCAGATGTAGAAATTGTAGTTGTTTCTGAAGTAGATTCAGAAGTTGAAACTGTTGTAGTTTCTGTAGTAGATTCAGTAGAACCACCAGCTACAATAATATTAGCATTTAAGCCAACTGTAGCAAGCTTACCATCAACTGTGTAAGCAACGCTACCATCTGATTCAGTTGAAACGAACTGAACAGGAATTACATCGCCAGCGTTTACATTCTTAAGAGTGAACTTAACGCTTGCAAGTGTAGCATCAGGAGTACCGATTGAAGAAATTGCTGAACCATCGCTGTAGATGTAAGCAACCTTCATCTTACCAAGCTGAGCTGTAGTTAATGTGCCGTTAGCACCATGATAATCTGGGTTAGAAGCACTTGGAGCATATGCAATCTGTTCGTTAATCATATTAACGATACCAGTGTTATTACCTTCAGCAGAAACCATTTCTACCTTGCTTGCATCGTAAACGATGAAACCAGTGAAAGCACTCATAGCTGTGTTGATGCTCTTAGCACCAAAGTCAAGAGTAACTTCTGCGTCACCAGCCTTAACTGTCTTATCAGCAAGGAAACCAAGACCACCGTCAGCACCTAAAGTAGTTGTTTCAGTAGTTTCAGTTGTAGTTGTTGTTTCTGTAGTAGTTTCAGTAGTAGTTGTTACTTCTGTAGTAGTTGTTGTATCATCAGAACCTGAACCACCTGCGATGTTAAGGTCGATAGTACAAATATTTAAGCTAGAACCCTTACCTGGCTGAACTACAACGTATTCACCAGCTTCAGGAACGCTAAGTGTACAAACTGAGAATAAGTTTGCTGTTGTTGCATCTCTGTCAATGTTAGAGATAGAAACAACCTTCTTAGTAGTTGTGTTGATGAGGTAAACAGGAACTGACATTGCATCTGAAGAACCTAAACCAGCGTGGATTGTAACTGTACCACTGCCACCTAACTTCATAGAGATACCCTTTTCTACGTCAGCTGTTACATCAGAACCAACTGTAAGGTCTGCAGGGATAAGTTCGTTACCCTTACCAACCTGGAACTTCTTAAATTCTGCGTCAAATGACTGACCATCAGTAAAGTTAGTAACATTTGGCTTGAATGTGAATGCAGAAGCACCTGCTGCTAACTTAATCTGAACGTAGTTCTTACCACCATCATCAAGAAGTGAGTCGCCACCCTTAAGAGATGTTACGCCAGAAGCGTTAATAGCGTTAGAATTAATAGTAGCCTGACCCTTGAAACCGTCTACTGGAGTTGGAGTTGAACCTTCTTCAACCTTAACTGCAGCATCAACTGTTTCTACAGTAGCTGTCTTTGCAATAGTTGCATCGCTAGATACTGTTGAGAGCTGGTTACCTACGAATGTAACCTTGATGTTAGCATCGCCAGCCTTGAGAGCCTTGAATGAAATACCAAAGAGGTTACCATCTGTGTTAAATTCCTGTAATGCTGTACCATTTACAAGCTGTGCTGGAACAACATAAGCATACTTAACCTTACCTAACTGAGCCTGTGTCTTAGCACCGTCAGCACCAGTAAAGTCTGTGTTACCTACAGCTGGAACGTTTGCGAACTGACCCTTAAGAGCAGCTGCATCAGATGCTGTATATGTAACACCTGCAACTTCCTTAGTGATTGTACCTTCAATTGCATCAACTGGTTCAACAATTGTTGGGTCGAATTCTACGAAAGCTGTGTAGTTATTGAAACCCTTGTTACCAACAAGAGCTACGTTAGCGTTTACTGTTTCGCCAACCTTAACTGTTGCCTTATCTACAACAACCTTAGCTGTTACAGCTTCTGTAGAAACTTCAGTAGTAGTTTCTGTTGTAGTAGTTGGAGCTACAGTTGTAGTTTCTGTAGTTGTTTCAGTAGTAGTTGGAGCTACTGTAGTAGTTTCTGTAGCTGGAGCAGAACCACCGTTTAAGTCAAGCTCGATTACTGCAAGATTTACACTTGAAACCTTACCGTTCTGAACAAGGTAATAAGTACCTGCTGCAGGAACTGTAAATGTAGGAGTGTTATAAACCTTTGACTTAGCATCACCTGTGTTAATAAGTGACTGTGCATCAACAACCTTGTTTGTTGTTGCGTCAACGAGGCACATAGGAGCTTCCATAACGCCAGAAGAACCTAAACCAGCATAAATTTTAATTGTACCTGCCTTAGCAGCTTCAATCTTGAGACCCTTTTCAACAGTACCACCAAGGTCATCGCCAGCCTTAAGTGTCTGGCTTAACTTTTCGTTACCGTTACCAATCTGGAATTCAGTTGAGTAAGCTGAACCATCAGTAAACTTTAAGTTGTTAGCCTTGTAAGAGAAAGCTGAACCGCCATTAACAATAGAAACGCCTGAACCAAGTTCATTACCATCAGTTAAGCCTGATGCGAAAAGCGTTTTAACTGTTTCAGCATTGATAGTAGCCTTACCTGAAAAAGCCTCAGCTGCCGTAACAGGTGCAACATTGACAACCATTACGCTTGTAAGAGTCATACTCGCTGCAAGTACAGCACTTACAATTTTCTTGAAAGATTTTTTCAATTTTTATTCCTCCTTTATAAATTTTGAAAATACCCCATGTAGAGAATGTGCATATCTTCTCCTATAAAGTATCTATTCAAGTAGAATTATACTTGCTTTTAATATAAAAGTCAATTTTATTTTAAAAATTCTTTCATTCTTTTTGCACAAAAAATGTAAAATTTTTTAGGAAACTTGTTTTGCTACATAATTATTTTGAAAATTTTTATTCATTTATCACAACAAAATCCGTATAATAAGGCTATTATTTCAACATTTTTATATATTTTCCACAAAATATCCAACTAAATGAGATAATTTCTATATTTAGTACCATCCACCCTGTATCTAGTTTATTTACTGATTTTCTGTAATATAAATGTAACACTACTCACTCTATAATCTCCCGAAAACCCCTATTTACTTGTAAAAATACACAAAAAACAAAGTGTAATAAACTGTACTTAAATTTAACTCTAAAAACAGATATTAACTCTATGTTAGAAATGTATAAATTTTATTTACAAAAACGAGTTTCTTCCTATTGTATATGATTTGATAATAGGAAGCCTCTTTTTTCATTCAGAACAAATTAACTTTGTTAATTTGTGGCTT
>ENA-OPAQ01001211-OPAQ01001211.1-human-gut-metagenome-genome-assembly--contig:-NODE-1211-length-18984-cov-6.253685_pt1 | contig 18984 bp, 14 predicted proteins | sample MGYA00241058_ERZ501432 | MGnify/ENA primary metagenome ERZ501432 (study PRJEB25962, sample SAMEA2042570) | human gut metagenome | biome: human gut; feature: human-associated habitat; material: faeces... | reverse complement strand
GTCCCTTTGCTGGGATTGTTTCTGTGTATGTCTTCTTGTCACATGTTCCTGTTGTAGATGTACATGTATATGTAAGCACTCCTGCCTCTGTACATGTTGCCTGCTTTGTTATCTTTGACTCATACTTATGTGTATGTGTTTCTTCTTGTGTCTTCTCTGGTGTGTATGCTACATAATAAAGATAACTTTCACCATCTGTTCTTACTATTTCTACACTTCCAGCTTTAACTGTTGCCTCAACAACTCCTGTCGAGCCTATTGCATACTCTGTTCCCTGTACACTTATTTTATTGCCCGAATTAGCTGCTGCAAATACAAGTACTACCTTTCCAGCTGATGATGCTGTGAACTTAACATTTCCCTTACTGTTCATCTTTAATGCCTGTGTTAATGTAAGTCCTGCATATGTAACATTTCCACCTTTAGTGGTAAGGCTGTCTCCTGCGATTGTGTAGAATGTACTTGTTTTCTCATCCTTTGTAAAATTATGTACCTGAGAATCTCCTGTTACAGGCACATCTGGTGTATCTGGATCTGTTGAACCCTTCTTTGGAATAGATGCTGTTTCTTCAGCCCCACATACTGTACAAGAATGACTCTTAAGCCCTTCTTCTGTCTCTGTTGCTTCTTTAACTACTTTCCAATCACCATATGTATGAGCTGTCTTTGGAACTACTTCTGTGTATGTCTTCTTATCGCAAGTTCCATTAGTAGCTATACATGTGTATGTAATCTCGCCTTCTTGAGTACATGTTGCTTTCTTTGTTACCTTCTTCTCATAATTATGATAATGTGCATTAGGATCTGCTGCTTTAACAGTAAGAGAATTAATTGTCATCTCCTTAAATGAACCAGCTGCCGGATTAACTCCATTACCACCTGACTGAATATTATATGGCATAACCATATACGTTCCAGCTGGAAGACCTGTAACAGTACCACTTCCTACCTGGAAACACTCACCTGCCTCATTAACAAGACAACCTGTTGTAGTTAAAGCTTCTGATGCAAATGATACAGTAACATCTACTGTTCCACCTACTGTGAATGCATATACAGTCTTGCTAAGCTTTCCTGGCGTTGCTGTATATGGATAATCAGATATATTAATTGGTGTTACACCAGGTGCACAATATGATAACAATGAACACTCTGAAGCAGTAACATTCTCTGGTTTCTTAACTGTCTCTGGCATGCAACCATTGTATGCCTTAAGAACCTTGGCTGCATCTGTAACACTTGTCTGTAACTGATAAGTTCCACTAGGAATATATGAAAGTGCTGCATCTGTATCAAAATTCTCATACTTGTTGCCAGATTTAACTTTAGTTGACTTATCTGTAACAACCGTTCCTGTCATTGCTCCAATACAAGACGAAAATGAATCATTATAGCTTTTAATTGCTCCTGATCTTACATCCATAGGATTCTTTGTCATAAAAAACAAATTGTACTCTGAATATATGTAAGCATTGGCTCTTGTATTCATGGCATAATCTGTTGTTCCTATAAACTGGTTATTGTAGAAATGCATATTAGCCTGACGTCCAAGAGGCTGTCTTGCTTTACATCCCTTCCAGATATTATGATGATATGTAAGATTATACTGTAATGATGTATCTGATGAACCAACAAGGTTAGTCTTATGGCAACCTTCAAAGTAGTTATATGAAACTGTTAAATATTCACCACGCTTGAAATCACAAGATCCGTCACCTTCAGCTTTATCTGATTCTGCAGGTCCTGTTATAGAAGGGCTGTAAAACTCATTGTTGTGGATCCAGCATCTTTCAACTGGAGCTGTTATAACAGAGCCTTCCTGAACACCTTCCATACCAATAGCATCTTCTGGCTGATTCATAAATGTAAGATTACGAACCTCAAAGCTCTTTCCTAATCCAGCTGCTGTTGTTGATGTCTCAGACATAAAATGAATTCCCCATCCATCCATAGCTGCATCTGTACCAACACCTTCAATTGTTACATCCTTTGCTGACTTCATACGTGCCATATGACCGTTGTCGCCAACACTTCCGCCATAATCATTACAATCATAATCTGTAAGGCCATCAATAAGTCCTGCATTAGCTGCTGCCCATGTTCCTGTCTTATAAAGACCAGACTCTGATACTGCTCCGACCATACGAATTACTAATGGTATATTATTTTCAGCAAGTAACTGGAGAATACTCTGATTAGTATTACCCTTGCCGTAATATGTCTTTCCTTTCGATACCTTCTTACACTCTGTCTCATGACCTGCTTCACCACATGCCTTACCAACTGAGTTAAGAATATTACCGATACCAGAAACTGTTACTCCACCATAAGAAAGTGTAACTGTATTCTTGTTTTCATCTGTTACATAAAGAACAATTGCGTTATCCTTTAATGTACCATCATCATTATAAGCACCTACACCATCAGTATAATTGTAATGCGCATATCCAGATCTATCCTGTGCATTAACCTCAATTCCTGACTGGGTATATGTACCTGTCTTAGTAGTAACATTAAGAGTATATGTACCTGGCTTTAACCCCATTACATCAACTCTTGCTCCGTCAGCTGTATCTCTGACAAGATACTCAAAATCCTCTCCTGTAAGAGAACCACTAACTGGACCTGAATATGATACTGCAGTAACATCGGCATCCTTAACACCTTTGATAGTTGCATACATCATTTCATTCCATCCACCATAAGTAGTAAAACTTGATGCAGATGCTGCATAAGTCATACTTGGTGCTGCTATTGCAAGATTACTTATGACTAATAATCCAGCAACAACTTTTGCAAAAACTTTTCTGATTCTTTGCATGACATTTTTCTCTCCTTTTTCCAAATATGCATACAATTGTGAATTGTGAATAATTACAATTCAAAATCTGAACCAATATTACCATTTTTGCACAAATTGTTCAAGCTTTATTCACAAAAAATTCATAAAAGAATATTTGATTATAAAAATATCGACCTCCAAACATTAGATTTTTAGTTCTAACTTTTTGAGGTCGATACATTGCTAAAGCTAATACTTTATTTTGTATTCATAAAAATATAACGTTTTTCAACAAAATTATTATTTGTTCATATTTTTTCCAGCTAAATTAGGAATTAAATACATTATCACTTCAGCTAGAAAATATGAGGCAAAAAGTGTAATCAAGGAAAAAACTATTAACACGGGAAAATTTGCACCCAAATAAAATTTTATAGCAATCTTTTCTAATAGTATTATAATTTGTTGATGAATTACCATTATTAACAGTGTAACTTGTCCAATTTTCTGAATGATCTGAGATAATCCTCTAATCGACTCTACTAAAGAACTCAGCAATATTATTAAAACACTTCCAAAAAAAGATGAAATACAAAATAAGAAATAATTTCCATACAATCCCCATGCCATAACCACGCATCCAAATACATTATTTCTTGCATCGTAATTAAAAATTGATGACACTGCTGTTATAATTAATAATAAACATACAACTGAAACAATTGATAATTTTGTCATGTTTTTTATTTTATCTATTAATTTATTTTCTGAAATAATATGTCCAAATAATATAAAACAAGTTGCAGTTAATGCAACATCAAAACTCCATGGAAAATCATATTTTAAAGTTTTTACTATATACTTTAAACATAAACTTACTGCTCCACAACCTGCCATTGAAAATACAATGAAAAAAAGTTGATTTTTAAATTTAACAATTGCATATGTAAATATATCTGCTAAAAACAAACATGGTAAAAACCATAATACCGAAAAATCACCCACACAACTTAAACTTTTATTTGATGCATAGAAAATATATAGCAAATTTTTCCATGAAAATCTACACGAAATAAGTGCCCATATTACATATGGTATTAATATACTTTTTGCCCTTGAGATTATATGTTCTTTAAATGTCTTAGACGTATTCAATACCATTCCGCTTAAAATAAAAAACAATGGCATATGAAATGATGTTATTACTATTTTCAAATAATAATCTCCATACTTAAAACCCATGTGTTCTACTATTAATAAATTCCTATAGCTTTTGCTATATCAATATATTTTATTCTACTTTTCATTTGTATCTCCCCTTTATATTTTAGCATTCAAAACTCTGCACCGTTCTATAAAAGCCTTCTTTTAAAGAGTATCTTGTGTTCCATCCTAAATCATTCAATTTTTTAACACTAACAAAAGGTACATATTTAACTGGACTCTCTAAGTAATTTGAATTATTTTCTCTTATTTGTGTTATAACTTTCAAATCTTTTTCTGGAAATATAGACACTAATAATTCAGCCAATTCCTTTACCGTAACTCGTTCTTTATTATTACACATATTATATGCTTCACCACCCGAACCATATCTAAGTATTCTCAAGAAAGCATCTAGGGCATCTGCTATATAACAAAAAGATCGAATTGCTTTTCCGTCACTCTTCATTATAATATTTTCATTATTTACAATATTACTTACAAATTCCGAAAATAATCTATGATCATTTATAATATCCATAGTTGGACCATATGTATGATATATTCTTACAGAATTAGCTTTTACAGCATACTCATGAAAATATGCTTTACACATATTTTCCCCCATTCTTTTACTTTCTCCATAACAACTTCTAACATCCATTTGATTTAAATATCCACTATCTTCTTCTGATATACACTCAACAGAGCCATCCATTTTTCCATATACATCCCCACTGCTAAAATATAAAAAAGATTCCACTTGTTTTCTTTTTGCAAGCTCCATAAGATTATACATTCCTAATGTATTAGGCAACAGTGTCTCTACAGGGTTAATTGCATAATATTGCGGACTAGCCATACTTGCAGCATGAATGATGTAATCTAATTTTGAATCAATACTTATTTCTTTTTTCAAGTCTGTAATGATTATATGAAAATATTTTTTATCACAATATTTGCCAAATCTTTTTATTATTTTTTCTTTATTTCTGCCTGTAACATATATTTGAATTGAACTATTGTCATATTCATTTTTATATATACAAAAATAAACCAGATATGATGCCAACATACCACTTGCACCTGTAATCAATATGCTCTTACCATTCAACCAATTACATTTATCATCCCATCTGTTTGCGATATCGTACATATCCTCATAAATTAATGCATTCATATTTTTTACTCCCCATCCATTAATGGAATAAACATCTGTTTCTTTAGTTCTTCTCTTGGAAGGAACGGTGCAAGATCCTCCAGTGGAGGACTTACAAGCGTGCCGTCATCTAATCTCTTGGTACTGCTCTTAGGCTCCCATACCTGCTTAGTATCTGTAAATATCTCACAGAATACAGGTCCTTCTACCTTTAATACTTCATCTACTGTCTTTTTCATTTCTTCATTAGATGAAGCACTGTAGTATTTATATCCAAAAGCCTCTGCAATCTTCTTAAATTCTGGGAATGAGAGGTCTCCTGATTCCGGTCCGATTCCAATCTTGCAATGCTCCTTAAACAGGTTATTCTGTGTAAGTCTTATTGAATGATATCCGTTATTATTGATAAGGAATATCTTGATTGGAAGCTTGTTAGTTAGTATTGTCTGTAATTCCTGAAGGTTCATCATTATACTTCCGTCACCTTCAAGACATATTGTATTTCTTCTTCCGCCGCCGATACATGTTCCAATCGCTGCAGGAAGTCCGTATCCCATGCTTGCTATGGCACTGTTGTTAGCCATACGGCTTCCCTTCTGGATTACATATGCCTGATTACCTACAACACAACATGCTCCGTTGGATACTGCCGTAAGACTGTTCTCTGGTAGTCTGCTGCTTAAGTATCTTACAAATGCGTATACATTTGCAGTACTTCCATTCTCCTCCCACTGTCTTGGCTGTACTGCCGGATATTCCTTCTTCCATCTCTGTGTTGTTGCAAGCCACTCCCCGCCTGCTGATACAGGAGTGATATCTGTTGCCTGCTTATCAAGCTTTGTGAGGAAATCCTTCGCATCAGCCCATACCGGCATCTCAACATGGATAGTAGGCTTCTTTAACTCTGCCTTATCAACATCAACCATTATGACCTCTGCTGCTCTTGCCCATGTCTTCCAGTTATAGCCTGTCTGTCTTATAGATATTCTTGTACCTACAGCAAGTATTAAATCGGCATTCTGAATAGCCCAGTTACCCGGTCTGTCGCCCATATTACCTGCTCTTCCACAATACAGTGGATTATCGTCTTCTATCAGATCCACTGCATTCCAGTATGTAACAATAGGTATATTAAGCTTTTCAGCAACTGACCTGAACACATTATAGGCACCTGAAAGTCTTATTCCATAACCTGCATGGAATACCGGTCTTTTGGCATTCTTAATCTTTTCAAGTACAGTTTTTACAACATCTTCACTTACCTGTGGAGGAAGCTTTGCATCATCCTCTGCCGGATCGTATCCTTCAAGTTCATCAGTCTCAATATATCCACCCTGGAAGTTAACAGGAATATCAATCCATACAGGACCTGGTCTTCCTGTTGTTGCCAGATGCCATGCCTTTTCAAGTGCATAACGGATATTCTTAGGGTCTTCTATCATAGTTGCATACTTTGTCATATTAGACACAGACTTAACTATATCGTATTCCTGATCTCCCATTGCACGAAGTGGTGTCTCTGTATACTGAAGTGCATATCTTGAAGTTGTGTCGTAACGAACCTGTCCGCTTATAATAAACATAGGAATGGAATCCAACCATCCACCTACTACACCTGTAAGTGCATTAGTTCCACCCGGTCCAGTTGTAACACATACTGCTGCAATTCTGTTATCAATTCTTGCATACGCTTCAGCAGCTATGGCACACGCCTGCTCATGATGATTGTATGTTACCTTAAGCTTTTCATTATGTCCCAATGCATCATTAAGATGCATTGCTCCACCTCCAACTACAGAAAACACATCTGTAACGCCATGTTCCACAAGGAAATTGGCAACATAATCTGCTAAACGAATTCTCATAAACTGCCCTCCACATATACCTGTTATTACTGGTTAATTATCTTTAATTACTGATTAACAGCTTCCTTAATAGTCTTAGCCATATAATCAATCATCTCATCTGTCATTCCTGGATATACTCCTACCCAGAATGTATCTCTCATAATTCGGTCTGTTGTATCAAGTCCGCCTACTACTCTGTAGCCTTCTCCTGTTGCTCTCATCTCATCAAAGCATGGATGCTTTATAAGATTTCCTGCAAAAAGATTTCTTGTCTGTACTCCGTGGCTCTCTACATACTCAACTACTGCCTTTCTGTCAATTCCTTCCTTTACTGTTATAAGGAATCCGAACCAGCTTGGTCTTGAGTTCTCACATGGTACAGGAAGAATTACCTTATCCTCTATATCTGCAAGTGCTGCTCTTAATCTGTCGAAGTTATGTCTTCTTCTCTCAACAAATGATGGGAACTTCTCAAGCTGTGCACAGCCTACCGCTGCCTGCATATCTGTTGCTTTAAGATTATATCCAAAATGTGAATATACATACTTGTGGTCATATCCTAATGGAAGTTCTCCATACTGCTTGTCAAATCTGTGTCCACAGAGGTTGTCCTTTCCTGATGGGCATACACAGTCACGTCCCCAGTCTCTGAATGAACGGATACACTTATTAAGAAGTGCATTATTAGTATATACTGCTCCACCTTCACCCATTGTCATATGATGTGGTGGGTAGAAGCTGCTTGTTCCAATATCTCCGATAGTTCCTGTGAACTTTTCTTCTCCATTGATTGTGTACTTAGAACCAAGTGCGTCACAGTTATCTTCTACAAGCCAAAGATTGTGCTTGTCACAGAATGCCTTTACTGCTGAAAGGTCAAATGGATTACCAAGTGTATGTGCAATCATAACAGCCTTAGTCTTGTCTGAAAGTGCATCTTCAAGCTTTGTAACATCAATGTTGTACTGTGGAATAGTAACATCAACAAATACAGGTACTGCACCATACTGGATAGCCGGTGTTATTGTTGTAGGGAAACCTGCTGCTACTGTGATAATCTCATCACCTCTCTTGATTCTTCTGTCTCCGAGAAGTGGTGATGTAAGTGCCATAAATGCATTGAGGTTGGCAGATGAACCAGAGTTTACTACTGATACATACTTAACTCCGAGGTATTCGCCGAGCTTCTTCTCGAATTCATCTGTATAACGGCCTGCTGTAAGCCAAAATTCAAGTGCTGAATCAACAAGATTCATCATTTCCTTGCTGTCATATACTCTGCTCGCATATGAAATTCTATCACCTTCCTTATACTGCTTCTGGTTATGGTACTTCTTGCAGTATTCATCTACAATACCAAGAATCTCCTGTCTTGCTTCTAATTCATTCTTATTATCAAACATATCATATCCTCTTTCTTACTTTATTAACCCCTGCATTTTATGCAAAGAATTCTTCAATCTCTTTATCCATACATGCAACAACATCTCCACCTGCTGCATATACCTTTGACCATTCAACGCTCTTCTCTATTGCTGTATCAAAATTCCATCTAGGCTTCCAGCCAAATGTTGTCTTTAACTTTGAACAATCTAACTTTAAGAAGTTGGCCTCATGAGGGCCTCCGTCATATTGGTTAATCCATGAAAGGCCTTCTCCCCACTTGTTGCAGAATGTATCAACAAGTGTTCCTGTTGTTATGCAGTCGCTCTCATCAGGTCCTACATTATAGAAGCCTGCATACTTCTTTTCCTTAAACTGTTCCATTGCAATCATAAGATATGCTGCAAGCGGTTCAAGCACATGCTGGTATGGTCTTGTTGAATGTGGATTACGGACAATTATATCTTCCTTCTTCACTGCAGCTCTTACACAGTCAGGAACGATTCTGTCATTGGCAAAATCCCCACCGCCTATAACATTACCTGCTCTTGCTGTTGAAACGGCAACATCCATATCATTGAAAAATGAATTGATATAGCTGTGTGTTACAAGCTCTGAACATGACTTGCTGTTAGAGTATGGGTCATATCCGTCAAGAGGCTCATTCTCTCTGTATCCCCATGCCCACTCATTATTATGGTAAACCTTATCTGTCGTTACATTTAAAAATGACTTTACACATGGGTTAAGTCTTACACATTCACAGATATTAACTGTTCCCATAACATTAGTCTCATAAGTATATACAGGGTCTTTGTATGAATCCCTTACGATAGGCTGTGCTGCCAAATGAAGTACTATCTCAGGCTGTGTCTCCTCAAACACCTTCTTAAGATGCTCAAGATTTCTTATATCACCTATTACAGAATTCATCTTATCCTCTACATCTGCCATTGAAAAAAGATTAGGTTCAGTAGGTGGAACAAGTGAATAACCTGTCACTTCTGCTCCTGCTTTAACAAGGATTCTGCAAAGCCATGAGCCTTTAAATCCTGTATGTCCTGTAACAAGGACTTTCTTTCCTTTATAAAAACTTAAATTCATCTTAATCCTCCCGGTTTAGTCCCATTTCTTCCAAGGAGCTGTTCCAGTTGCAAGATACTTCTCGAGCATATCCATCTCTCTCTTGGTATCCATGCACTGCCAGAAGCCCTTATGCATATAAGACATTAACTGTCCTTCCTTTGCAAGTCTCTCAAGCGGCTCTCTTTCAAATACAGTGTCATCGCCATCAATATAGTCAAATATTCCAGGATTAAGCACCATATAACCTGCATTAATAGGCGCACCATCTGTGTGGCTCTTCTCTCTGAATGACTTAACAGCGTTGTCTCCGCCAATATCAAGTACACCCTTCTGCTGTTCAAGCATTACAGCTGTAAGAGTTGCAATCTTGCCATGCTCCTTATGGAACTCAACAAGCTTGTTCATGTCTACATCACAGACACCATCTCCGTATGTCATAAGGAATGGCTCGTCCCCTACATATTTCTGGATACGCTTAATTCGTCCGCCTGTCATTGTATTAAGACCTGTATCAACTACAGTAACCTTCCATGGCTCACAATGCTGCTCATGAATAATCATATCGTTAGATCCTTTTGTGAAGTCAAATGTTATATCACTGTTGTGAAGGAAATAATCCGCAAACCATTCTTTGATTACATACTGCTTATATCCTGCACATATGATAAACTCGTCAAAACCGTAATATGAATATTCCTTCATAATGTGCCAGAGAATTGGCTTTCCACCTATCTCTATCATCGGCTTTGGTTTAAACTGACTTTCTTCACTTATTCTTGTTCCGAAACCACCGGCAAGTAATACTACTTTCATGTTTTATACTATCTCCTTTTAATTTTATTAATTACAGGCTTTAAAAAATTTATAGCAAATTCATTTTTCATAACCATTAAAACAAACAGATATTCAAAGCAACTAATTACTATTGTAACAATAGCTATCATATATTGTGATTTCAAACAATATTTAACTATAACTCCTACTAATAAAATCCCCAACGACCCCACAATAGGAGCTTCTATCATATTTTTAAAGCCTTCTATTTTTATCTCTTTCTCTATATACGGAATTTTAATTATAATACCTATAAATTCTGAAATAGCCGTCGTTATAGCAGCTGCATTTAATCCCCATTTAGGAATCAAAATCAAATTTAAAATAATATTTACAACTGCGGATATAACAGATGCTTTCAAGCATATATTTTCTTTGCCAGCTGGAAGCATCATCATATTACCAATCCAACCACTTATAAAAGAAAAACCTAATGAAATAGTTAATATACGCAATGATAATTCAGCTCCAAGATAGGTCCGTCCTGCAATTAATATAATTATTTCTTTAGTAATAATATTAAGTCCAACTAAGCAAGGTAATCCTAACACAATTATAAAATTCAAGGAATACTTCAAAAGGCTGTTAATTTTTTCAAAATTTTTCTTAGCAAAATTTGCAGATAATTGTGGCATCACAACCCACGCCACAGATGCAACAACAGTATTAACTATATTGTAAATTTTAACTGATGTACTATATAATCCAACTTGATAGTCGCCTTTACATAACCCCAAAATAGTTGTGTCTGAACTAGTATATATTGTCTGAGATAATATCAAAGAAAACAACATTAAAATTGGCGGCATATGTTTTCGCCAATCTATATGTAATACAAATCTAGTAGTACAATAACGTTTCCTATAAAAAATATTTATAACATTTGCACCACTAGATGCAACTACGCTAATTACAGCATAAATTATATAATCTTCTGTTCTTCTTACAAAAATGAACATCAACAACAAAGAGATTATTTGCATCGACATAGTTCTTATAGCAATGAATCGAAAATCTTCCATTGCTGTATTCAACCAATCAGCTCCTAATGTAGTAAAAAGAATTGTAGTACTCTGAATAATTATAAGCACTTTATAATTATATAATGGTTTTGCTGCTATTATTGTTACAACTAAAGCTATATAAGCAATAATAGTAGACCATATATTGATTGAAAAAATTTGACTAGCAGTATTACTTAAAGAATCTTTATCGTCTTTATATTTGGAACATTCTCTAACCGCATATGTAGTCACTCCCAAAGAGGCTATTAAAGAGAAATAACTAACCACAGAATTTGAAAAATTAATTTTCCCAACATTTTCTGTCTGGAGAATTCTTGAAATATATGGAAATGTTATAAGAGGATAAATAATTCCAAATATAGACTTTATAATATTAAAAAAGGTGTTTTTCTTTATGTTTCCCATATTAATTTCTCCCTAAAAAGGTTTTTATAATATCTTTTATTTTTAATTTAAAATATATATATTTATATTTTTTTTGATATTCATTCCAATATGATTTATTATGATACTTTTGATATATACACATATTTAAATCTTCAGATTTCGAATATTGTAATTTTGTATTTTGTAATTTCCACTTTGCACACCAAACAGGAAAAAAATTAATCAGCAAATCTTTTTCAAGAAACTCTTTAGTTTCTTTAGATAATACTCCGTTTTCAAAATACGGATTTAATAATTTAAAATAATTTTCATAAAAAACATGGAACAGCCCATAGCTAATATTTTTATCAGGAACATATTGAACGAAAGATGTATTTTTATTAATTAATACCATTCTGTTTTTCAGATTAACTAATTGCAATGTTTTTCTCACCTGCCAAAGTAACAATTCAGTTCCTTTTACATCATTTTCTAATCCAACACACTCGTCTTCCCATATACTAAAGGATGCTATAGAAGTAATACCATAACTTGCCTTGCTCATCCCATCCTCAAAATTTAATTCTTCAATCTCTGATATTTTATCATTTTCTGTCCAACAAATAAACGGCTTTGTCTTCTCATATTTCTTAACAATTTGACACATATATTGTAATGAATCCTCTTTAAAACATAGTGTATCATTACATAATCTTCTTAATATTCCATTTCCTTTGCTTAAAACAAGCGGAAAATTATCATTATTAATATTCACATTATTTCTATAATAATAAATGTTATCATATTTTTTTATATATTTTTCTATTTCGTTAAAGGTATTATCTATTGATGCATTGTCTGAAATTACGATTTCTACTTGTTTATTTATAAATTCTTTCTGACAAATTATTGAATCAATGCATTTAATTAAATATTCTACTCTATTATATGTAGGAATACATATACTTAATAACGGTTTATTCATATCTATATTATTCCTTTGTTTAATTTGAAATATTTTCTTCTTTTTGTGGTAACCATTGAAAACTTTTCACATCAGTCACTTTGTTGTATAATTTATCTAAGTTCTTACCTATCATTTCATATGACAACTTTTCAAAATCCTTTTTTAATAACTCTTGAATTATTTCAGAATCAAATCTATATTTTATAACTTTAGCTGGCACTCCTCCAACTATAGCATATGCCGGAATGTCCTTTGTCACAACTGCTCCTGCCGCTATAACAGCGCCTTGATTTATATGCACTCCCGACATAATAATTGCTCCATATCCTATCCAAACATCATCATCAATAATTATTGATCCTTTACTTATAGCTTCTGTTTTTTGCATTCCCAATACTTTTGTTTTAAATGGAAATGTCGATATTAAATCAACACTATGATCATGTCCCAATAAAAAAGTTACATTTGATGCAATTGAACAATAACTGCCTATTATTAATTTTACATTTTTAACATCATTAAATATTAACAATCCCCCATATGTACCTTTTCCAACTTCAACCGATGAAATATCAAATATATTACAGGCCCAAACATTATTATGTGTATTTTTCTTTCTCCATTTTTTTCTAAATATACTCACTTTTAAATGTCCAATTAAACTGTTCATATATCAATCTCCTGTGTTTCTTTAATATCCGTTTCAATTCTTTTTATGAAATTTAATGGTGAATAATCCCCATTATATCCATAATCAACCGTTTCTTCTCTTTTTAAAAATTCCATATCTATTTGACTGATATCCGAAAAATATCGCATATATTGCGGATTATAATAAGGAAATTCAAAAATTGATTTGTTGTTAGTCAAAAGTTTCTTATTATAGCAAATTGCTTCCATTGGTCTATATGATAACCCTGTTTGATTCTCTATAACAAAATCTAAAATGCATTTAGTTTTTTGAATTTCCTCCAACATCTTAATATAAGGAATAGGCTTGTTAATTATAATATCTCTGCTTTCTTCAACCTTATCTTTAACCCCTATTATAGATATTTTACTCGATATATTTTGCTTTTTAAATTCCTCCGATATTCTTACTAAATGTTCCAATCGTCCTTTGTCTGAACCAAAAAACATAACATTAGTATCTATCTTTTCACTTTTCTTAACAAGTCTAGAGTAAATATAATAAAAATGATTAAAACCATACTTTGTTGCATCGTTTGAATCAAATGTATATGTAAATTTTATTTTATGTTTTAAACATTTTTTTACCGCTTCGATGCATAAACATTGTGAAGAACTATCAAGTAAATAAACTGCTATATAAACATATTTATTTCTCAACAATTGCCTGATAATATAATCAGGCAACAATCTAAATGTAAGATTTGAAAAAATCAAACATGTATCTTCTTGAATATTTTTTTCAATTTTATTTATCTTAAGCAATTTTGATACAAATGTATCAAACAAAACATTTATAATTCCACCCAAAATCAAGTGATAAGACAATTTATTTCTTAATCTAATTATGGAATCATCGTATTTTGTATATATATTTTTATAAATATTTATATTAGGATATTTTTTTGCATCATTAACTTCTTCAAACATCTTGTAAAAAACATCATCATTCCCTGGAAAAATTATAAATTTCATTTGTTATATTTCTCTTCTTTCTTGTATAAGCCTATTGGAATCATCATAGTAACAATCTGAATAGCAAATAATTCTAAAGTATTGTCAATAAAATATGTCACAAATATATATAACAAACATAAGAATGCCACATACCCTACTTTTTGATTTCCAGTAATATTAATAAGTTTTTGAGGAATTATATATATATAATATACTATCCAAATTGTAAAAATCAAAAGCCCCAACTCAATGGCCATACGAACTAAATCACTGTGTGAAGTCGTCAATAATGTTGTATCTTTATTATAATTCAATAAATAATCATTTATTATTGAAAATCCTTTTCCTATAAAAATATTTTCAATATTAATCTGTCTTGAAAGAAATTCATACAATGCCACCCTATGCTCATCTAAAACTTTAAATACCGTTGGCATAAACTTCATTATAATGATAAATACATATGAGAATAAAATAAATATTATTGTTGTAATTTTAGAAATAGTTTTAAAAGTCATACTACTTTTTTTCTTAATAATTGCAATAATTGCAACACAAATTAAAGCCAATATTTCTATTCTTTTTAATCCCAAATATACAAACAAACATGAAATTATACTTCCTATTATTCTGTATCTTTTATTTTCCTCACAAATTAGAAAATATAAAAGGAATGCTCCAAACGCAAATGTACTATCATGTACCTCCATTGCCCAGCCAATATGCCACAATGGAGTTCCCCATTTAAACCCATCTATTACAGATGTGAATACTCCAGACGCACAATACTTTAAAAGATTTGAAAACCCATAACTTGCACCAACACACATTAAAACTATTAATTCGGAAAAGACTAAAGCTTCAAATGTTAACATAAAAGTTTTCTCTTTAAACAATTCCAAAACTGCTAAAACCAAAACTGCCCTTAAAATTGAATATATAATATGATAAAAAAGATTAATTATGTATTCTCCGCCAATCATATAATGAGAATATATTGCCCAAAAGGCAATTGAAATTAATCCAATCCAAATATATGGTATAATGAAAGGAGATACTACAGAAAAATCTTTTTTCTTTATTTTCATTTTACAAAGCCAAACAACAATCCAAATAAGTGAAATTCCATATTTAATATAATTAGGGATTATATACCCATCCAGTTGATGCACAAAAGCAATTCCCATTGTAACAACAAAAAGAAGCTGCAACATATCTATTTTTTTTAATTTTATAACCACTATTTTATCCGACTCCTTTATAGAAAACAATTAAGTTATCATACAATTTTTATTTTCTGTAAATAATATTACAAAAATCACTATAATATTTTTCTTTAGTAAATAGTTTTGCTCTATTTTTAGCTGCATCTTCTAAAGAATTTCTAAGTACATTATTATTTTTCACTTTTAATATTGAATCTTGTAATTGTTTTTCCAAGTTTTCTTCTTTTTTTACAATAATTCCACTATTATCAGCTACATATTCCGGAGCTCCACCTGTATTAGTAACAATCAATGCTTTTCCTGCCGCAAGTGATTCAATTGGGACAAGCGGTGCTGGATCTTCATATGTCGAAGGAACAACGACACAATTTGAAATTGAATAGTATTTATACAACTCCGAATTATCAATATATCCAGTAAATATTATTCTACTACTATGTTTTTCAACCTTCTCTTCAACATTTTTTAGATATTCTGTTTTTTTTCCTTGATTTCCGAAATTAGGGCTACCAATTATTAAGAGTTTAACTCTTTCATCTTTTATGCTAATTATAGCATTTATCAATTCTAATATTCCTTTTTGTGGTACAATTCTTCCGCAAAAATAAACGACAAAATCCTCTTCATCTAAATTTAACCTAGTTCTCAATAAAATTTTGTCTTTATTAGATAATTCTACTGAAAAACGACTAGTATCAGCGCAATTTTTCAACACAACAATATCCTCATCTTTTAATAATGATGTTTTCATCCACTGTTTTTTTATATAATCGCTTACAGTTATAATTTTCCCAAATGTATTATCTATTATTTTATTTGATGGAAATTCACTATGTAAATGTGCATAACAATTTTCTCTTCCCATTTTTAGAGATATTTTTTTAAATGCATTAAAATCTGCACTTTCATTAATAAAAATATCAAATGAATTCTTCAGAACATATTTTGTCACAAAATATTCATATGGTTCTAAAAAATCCACATTAATTTTTGTTATTTTCCTAATCACTCTAAAAATAAACCACTTTATATTATCAATTCTTTTCCAATGATAATATATATATGTTGAGTTTTTATATTGAGAGGAAAGTCGCTCAGCTTCACAATTCCATAAACTTATAAATGTTATATCAAATTTTCCCTCATTTTCATTCATTTCAGCAATATATTGCATAAGAGTTTCAATTGCTCCACCCTTTACTGGTGGCATAGGCAAATTAGGTGGAACCACTATACAAATTCTTTTCATTTATTTTCACCTTTCATATATCTTCCAATAGCAAAATACATCTTAGGAGCAACACTAAACATAATAATTTTTGCTCTTTCCTTGATATTTAAAGCATAATTCCATGCAAATAAAAAACTTAATCCTTCTGATTTCCATCCTTTAATTTCTCTCATCCTAGCATTTGATAAATAATACTTAACTAAAACACCATATAAAATTCTCTTATGCTCTTTGTCTTCTACATCTGTTATTAATTTATACCAATTAGAAAATATATCTATACTCATTTTGATTTTATCATTTGTCATCTTAGAAGTCATAATTGAATTTTCCCTAATTACATAATTGTAAAAAGCATAATCCATATATACAACTTTTGGATTTGCCAAAAACAATCTCGGTAACATTTCTATATCTTCAAATATGTATCCAACTTTATAATACAAATTATTTTCTAAAAGAAATTTCCTTCTGTATAAATTCAACCAAGCAGGAGCATACCACTCATTCTTCTCAATTGAAAGTCTGACATAATCTTTTGCATCATAAATTTTTCCAGGTTCTAGATTCGTATGTTTTTGAAACATATAATTAGATCCATTTATTTCTTTACAAACTCCAACAACAACATCAACATCATCTGACATATTCATAATTAACTTTTCACATGCATCTGTTTCTATATAATCATCAGAATCAACATACATTACATAATCTCCTGACGCTGCTCTTAGTCCCTCATTACGTGCATCAGACAAACCACCATTTTTTTTGTGAATAACTCTAATTCTTTTATCTTTTTTTGCATATTGTTCACAAATTTGAGGACAACTATCTGGGCTACCATCATCAACAAGAATAATCTCTATATTTTTATATGTTTGATGTATTATACTTTCTACACATCTTTGTAAATATTTCTCAACCTTATAAATCGGCACAATAATACTAATTTTCTTTAAATCCATATAAATCTTATCTCTCTTTTCTTTTCACTTTTTTTCTATAGTAAATTTTATTAAGAATCACTCTATCTATCAAGCACTTTCTTATATGCCAATTGTAACTTATTTGCTGACTCACTCCACGAAAATTTTTCCAACTGTTCTTGAGATTTATTTATTAATTCTTCTCTTTTTAAATTATCTTCCATTAATGTTTTAATAGAGTCTGCTATTTCTACCTCATCATATGGATCAAAATATAAACCAGCATTTCCCACAACTTCTGGTAATGCCGAAGTTTTAGCAACTGCCACTGGTACCCCACATGCCATTGCTTCTAGTGGAGGAATCCCAAAACCTTCATAAATAGATGGATATACAAAGCATGTTGCCATGTTGTATATCCTTATCAAATCATTCTGTTCAACATAATCTGTAAATATAATATCATTGCTATTATTAATAGCAGAACTTATTATTTCATTATACATCCATGCTTTTTTCCCGACTATCACCAATTTACAGTCGCAATTATTTTTTTGTTTATACATATTAAACGCCCTTATTAAGGCAGGTATATTTTTCCTCGGTTGCAAATTTCCAACGCTTAAAACATATTTATTTTCTCCAATCCCGTATTTTTCCCTTGTTTTTTTTTCATCTAAATCATTTTTTTTTAATTTCCTAAATTCTCCATTCACTGCATTATAAACTACCTCTACCTTTTTGTTCTCTATATTATATGTACTACAAATATCTTTTTTTGCATGTTCTGACACAGTAAATATTAACTCTGATTTTCTTGCAGCATATGGTATCAATGTCTTTTGAATAAAATATTCTTTTTTTGTAAATATATTTTTAAAATGTTCAAAACAAATATCATGAATTGTACAAACATATTTACAACTTTTTTTAAAAGGAATAAAATATTGTGTATGTAATAAATCTAATTTATATTTTTTACATAAACGTGGTAATTCAAAAAAATTTCTTTTAAAAGCACTCTTCTCTTTTAAATTAATAATCTCAAAAACATTCTGGAATTTTTGAGTATCTATTCCTTCATATACAAACAAAAAATAATCATCATTAGTGCTTTTTTTAAAATTAGCCAAAATGTTTGAATAAAAGCTCTCATTCCCACCAGAATGATCCCCTAACATGTGTGCATCTATTCCTATTCTCATTTTTTCTTGTATGATAATTAGGAAGTTAATTATCACACGTTTCCTTTCTTTTAATATCGTGGTTCAATACAATTCAGATACTATGGACTTTTGA
>ENA-OPAQ01001150-OPAQ01001150.1-human-gut-metagenome-genome-assembly--contig:-NODE-1150-length-20002-cov-10.463027_pt1 | contig 20002 bp, 7 predicted proteins | sample MGYA00241058_ERZ501432 | MGnify/ENA primary metagenome ERZ501432 (study PRJEB25962, sample SAMEA2042570) | human gut metagenome | biome: human gut; feature: human-associated habitat; material: faeces... | reverse complement strand
TTAAGTTTTCCTTTGTTCGGGGGGTAAGGTCGTCCGGCGCTTTCTCCACGTAGGTATAAGCGTCTATTTTATTAAATATAAGTATCATGGGTTTGCCGCCGCCGCCAATGTCGGCCAGTGTCCTGTTCACCACTTCAATCTGTTCTTCAAATCCGGGATGAGAGATATCGACTACATGTACCAATAAATCTGCTTCTCGCACCTCATCCAAAGTCGATTTGAATGAATCCACCAGATCGGTAGGCAATTTACGGATAAATCCGACTGTATCAGATAAGAGAAACGGCAGGTTATCGATGATCACTTTACGTACCGTTGTATCCAGTGTAGCAAAAAGCTTGTTTTCTGCAAAAACTTCGCTCTTTGACAGTAAGTTCATGATTGTCGATTTTCCAACGTTGGTATAGCCAACCAGTGCGACACGGATCATACGTCCTCGATTTTTACGCTGGGTAGCTTTCTGTTTATCAATTTCAGCCAGACGTTCTTTCAGCAATGACATACGGTTCAAGATGATACGGCGGTCCATTTCGAGCTGCGTTTCACCCGGTCCGCGAAGTCCCACAGAGCCTCCTTTACCGCTTCCGCTACCTGATCCACCACCTTGGCGTTCCAAGTGAGTCCAAAGCCGTTGCAGACGTGGCAACATATATTTATATTGAGCCAGCTCCACCTGCGTCTTCGCATTGGCAGTCTGAGCGCGCATCGCAAATATATCGAGAATCAATGAAGTACGGTCCAGTATCTTCACTTTCAGTTCGGCTTCAATATTACGTATTTGTTTCGCGGAAAGTTCATCATCAAAGATAACCATTCCTACTTCACGTTCTTCTTCCTCTTCCGTTCGTATATATTGTCTGATCTCTTCCAATTTCCCTTTTCCGACATAAGTTACCGAATTGGCAGTCGGCAATTTCTGTGTAAATCGTTTTACTACTTCCGCCCCAGCCGTCTCAGCAAGGAAAGCCAATTCATCGAGATACTCGTTTGTTTTCCGCTCATCCTGCGTCTGGGTAATGAGTCCGACAAGTACTGCTGTTTCTACTTTGGCTTCGGATATTATAAATTCTTTCATTCTTTTCTTCTGATATATAAATCTAAATATGGTCGCAAATATAACAAAAAAAAAAAGGACAATGTTGTATTGTCCTCTTTTTCGTAACCATTTATAATAATTCGATTATAAATCAAACCATAATTTTTCCCAGATCTTCGGAGATTCTTTCGGAGCATTGATATTAGCCGTCATCTCTTCGGGGCTATATTCCCATCTTCTGATCAGTTCTTTTGAAGTTGCATCTTCCGGTACTTGCAAAGTTGGAACTTCATTGCCTGCAGTTCCGGAACGCCTCCACTGCACGAACTCCTCGAACGGACGGTCCATCAAATCAATCCACTGTTGCATATGAATCTCATATAATGCATTCTCCGGAGTCACTGTTGTCAATTCCGGCAAACCTGTAACATATGTATCAATATCGTTTTCAGCTACTCCATAGAATGCACATGCTTCCCGAACGCCTTTCTTGTACAATTCATTAGCCTTCGACAGATTCTGAGCAACTCCCAAACCGCGAGCATAAGCTTCCGCTTCCAGAAGCAGCTGTTCCTGACAAGAGTAAATCAGCTCCGGCGCATCTTTCCTGAAAAGATAGCTGCTCACAACAGATGATAACATATTATCCTTGTCATCTGTCTCAGCAGGCTCACGGTTGCCTAACCCTCTGTACACACCATCGGCACCCGGCTCAAAATAACAAGGAATACGGGGGTCATTGCGTTCCTGCATCGGCTTCAGCATATAATTGCTGGCAAAAAACAAAATCTGCGTACCACCGACCAACTCTATAAGTTCATATTTAGGATTCTGATTGCCCGGGTCTGTAGAATAAGGGAATACCAAATTATCTGATGCTGATGAAACCATTCCTCCAGCCTGCAACATCGTACCAATAGCAGTAGCCTTAGAAGGATCTTTGTCTACCATGACCATCAGTGTCCTGAACTTTAACGATTTTGCCAGAGTCATCCATTTGTTCATGTCACCTTTATAATAGATATCGTACTCATCAATCGCATTAGCATCATTCAGATCCATTACCTGCAATGCCTCATCAAGCAACGACAGAACACCATTCAGCACACTTTCCTGAGAATCAAACTTCGGATATTTGATTGTTCCGTTCCATGACTCGGTGAAAGGTATGTCTCCCCATAACATGGTTGCTTCATACATATGTTCAGCCAGCAGAATCTTACATTGTGCAATAGCATTGTGATTCACCGGATCTGATTCTTCTGCATTTTTAATAGCCAGCATCAAATTGTTGCCACCAACAGAATAATAATGTTTCCACACGTTTCCTGTGCTGTAGGGAGAAATGGTATATACTGATTCATCCCATCCACCATAATCAAGTCCACCGTCAACCTGACACTGTGAACTCATAGATAAAGGAATATAGAAGTCACCACCTGTTCGTGTTCCGGCCCAGTTTACAGCTGCATAGTTAAATAAATATCCGGGATCAACTTTCTCGGCAGTATTGGGGTCATGGTTAATATCAAGCCAATCGCTGCATGAGGTAAACAGCCCACATGTCAAAGCGCTTAATGCATATACTAATATTTTCTTTTTCATAATCATCTTCGTTTAATTCTTACAATGTTAATCTGAGATTAAATCCGAAACTTCTGGTAGAAGGAATGCTGTTAAACTCTACACCACCTCCGATTTGAGAGGGACCAAAAAAGTTTGCTTCCGGATCAATATGCGGCACATGGTCTTTGATGATCCATAAATTACGTGCCTCGAAGCCTAAATCCAATGATTTAACAAAGAAACTCTTGAACCATTTACGTGGGAAACTATAAGACAGTTGTACCTCTCTAAGTTTCACGAATGATGCATTATAGATATTTCCTTCATTATTACTAGAATTGGACACATGTTGCCAGTAATCCTGCATACTCTTCACCGGCACATCATTAGGTCTGTAGGTTCCGTCATCCTGAAGGATTACGCCCGGTTCGATAAAAGAAGCATCTTCACGATGAGCTACTGTTTCTGCAGCCAAACCGCTGCTTCTTAAATTAGCGACAGTTTCTGAATACAAAGACCCTCCATGACGAATATCAATCAAGAAACTGAAGGTCAATCCTTTATAAGTAAGTGTGTTATTAATACCCATTGTAAAATCAGGATAAACATCTCCCAGGCGTACGTTATTGACAGTTTCTCTCAAACCTGTCTTAGAATTGATCACATAATTGCCTTGATCATCACGCTTCCAGGCAGTACCGTACAAACCGAACGAATCACCTTTCGCAGCCTTAATCTGCAGACCACTCAATCCGCTTGTTAATGTATATTCATCAAGTCCTTCGGCCAATTCTTCCACAGTCTGCTTATTAGAAGCAAACGTTGCATCCAGATCCCATTTAAAGTTACGTGTTTCTACAGGTGTCAAACCCAAAGTTACTTCGACACCTTTATTGGCAATCTTTCCGGCATTGATATTATTAGCAAAGTAACCTGTTGATAACGGGACATCAATACTTACAATCTGATTCTTTGTAATGTTACTATAGTAAGTCATATCCAAACGAATCTTTCCACCGAAGAAACGTAAATCAGCTCCGACTTCGAATGAACTTTGATTCTGAGGTTTCAGATTTTCATTCGGCAATACACGAGGGCCGGTAAAACCAACCAGTCCCATATGTGGGAAAGTATTAACATTGCCCAAATATTGCAAGAAATAAGTACTGGCAGGAGTATATTTAAATGCTAAATTATATGGGTCTTCATCACTACCCACATTCGCATAGCTTAAACGAACCTTACCATAATTCAGAATGTCTTTATTCTCCATCAACTCTGTGAAAATGAAACTACCGCTGATAGACGGATAAAAATAAGAACGATTATTGACAGGCAAAGTAGACGACCAGTCATTACGTCCTGTTACATTAACGAAAAGCATATCTTTATATCCCAAGCTAATATCTCCATACAAACCCACAAGACGTTTCTTTTCATAATAATTCACCGGAGTAGTAGACTTTGCATTAGTGTATGTATATAACTCGTCAACTACGAGATTCTGAGCTTGTACATTCTCATTTTTCCATTCTTCCTGATAGAGATTGTGACCTACCATAGCCTTAAAATGATAATCATTGGCAAAAGTCTTCTCATAGGAAACCATTAAGTCATTATTTATAATTCTTTTATACAAATTCCAAGTCTGGAATTTACCGTTCAAGGCTCCTACAGTACCTTTTGCATAAACTTTACGTCTTCCTTCTGTATAGAAATCCGTTCCGGCATTATTAGTAATAGTCAATCCTTCAATCGGTTTATAAGTCAATGTGATATTGCCGATCATACGATCCAGATTATTGGTAAACTTATTCTTATTAATAATCCAGTACGGATTATTACTTTTACCTTCCGGGTCTAGCGTAATCTGTTTACCATTTTCATCAATCCAATTCTGCTTGATGTCATGAATATCAATGGTTCTTGGCAATCCATTGATCAATGGAATCAACAAGTTACTATCATTTGCTCCCTGTGCCGGACGACCTTCTGAATCAGAACGTATGTATTGAGCAGAAATACGTCCTGTAAAGTTATTCGTAAAGTTCATACCTGCATTCACAGAAAAAGCATATTTATTATAGTCAGAACCAGGTACAACACCCGTCTGGTTGGTAGAGGTAAAACTCAAACGGAAATCAGCTTTTTCACCACCTCCGGCTACTGATACATTATTAATATAACTCATTCCGGTTTCATAGAAATCCTTCACATTATCAGGATTTGCCTTCAAAGTCACTTTATCTCCTTTATAATCTGTAAATTGCTGATCTTGTACCGACGAAATCTTCGGTCCCCATCCATTCAACATCTTTACATTATACACTCCGTAACTACCCTGTGCATACTCATTCTGGAAATCAGGCAATTTGAGTACATTTTCAAATCGTGTTGAGGAATTCACCGTAACAAAGACCGGTGAGTTCTTTTTTCCTTTCTTTGTGGTAATAACAATTGCACCATCCTTTGCACGCGCTCCATACAATGCGGTTGCAGCTGCACCCTTCAATACGTTGATAGATTCAATATCGTCAGAGTTGATGTCTCCTGCGCGGTTACCCACATCGACTATACCATTGGTTCTGTCAGGATTGTAAGAACCATTATCAATAGGAAGTCCGTCAATAATAAACAGAGGAGAAGAAACTGTACCAATGGAAGAAGCGCCACGAATCTGTATACTTGAGCTACCACCTACTGTTCCGGACGACTGTGCAATTTGCAAACCTGCAATCTTACCGGACAACGAATTAAGCACATTACTTTCACGCGCCTTAGTTATCTCATCTCCTTTTACACTGGAGACAGCATAACCTAAAGATTTTTCAGATCGCTTGATACCCATAGCTGTTACTACAACTTCATCAAGATTCTGAGAATCAGACTTTAATACGACTTTTAAAGTTGGTTTGATTTCGACTTCTTGTGTCCGCATACCGATATACGAAATCTGCAAAGTCTTTGCAGAACTAATAAATTTATATATAACTGATAATCAGAAAGATATACAGAGTGCAAATCAGTAATACAGGTCGATATTTTATCAAACAGAAATAGCCTATACATCTATTTGACAGTTAGTTAGCAAAATTCAGCTTATGATCTACTCTCTCTTTGTAATACCATTTCTCTACCGAAATGAGGAGTATTTATCTTATAATCAATATTATATCTGTAAAACAGGTAGCTATTATAAATAAAAAAATAGTATCATGTTATAAAAGGCGCCTTCATTTGTATACAATTAATCAGGTAATGGATATTATTAATTAAAAACATTATCCCATTCATTTTTCTTTTAAAGGCAAGCAATTATTGTAAATATTAGAGACTGCCATATATTGATCTGTCTTATTTGAAGTTAGATTGCAAAAAAGGCTGTTCCACTCGCGGAACAGCCCTCTCCATATTTAAACTCTTCTGTTAAAAATCGTCAGCAGGGAAACCTGTTCGACGAAAACCTGAAACCTTATAAGTTAATCCATCTTCATCGTCGTCGAACTGTACCATATATACGATACTGTCAGCAGGCATACCGCTAGGAGTTGTGGCAGCTTTTTCCAGTACCTTACCATCAGTTATCTTCACTTTGGACTCATATGTTACATTATCCACAAAGCCCGTTGTCGAGAAAGTCCTCGTTGCATAATTCACGTTTACTTTCAGTTTATATTCCCAGAAATTTCCTAAATCGTCCAGCCACATTTCAGTTTCACTGTTGCTGGCTGTATTGTAAGTACTCATTTGCAGATGTCCTGCTCCAAAGGGATCTTCTACTTCTTTCCCGTCAATAAATGCATTCACTGTCACCCACCAGTCTCCTGCCATTTTTTCAACAGCAGTACCACCTGGTTCTGTATCGTTGTCGCATGCCACGAATGTAAAAGCCAGTGAAACTAAAAGTAATATCATATATTTCTTCATAATCGTATTTTTATTGTTTTACTATAATGTCAAAAGATAGCTGACCGGCATAAGCAACAGTCCATTTCAGAGTCCCAGTCGCAGGATCTAATAATGTATTAGTCATTTGATCCATGGAATCTCCCCAACCTGCAACATAACTTTCCAGAGGAGTAATGGTATTATCATCATTCAATTCGAATTTACCAACCATTGCATAATCCGGTCCATAGCCAGCACGCTGGTCATACCAGCCTCCTAAGAAATCGCTGATATAAAATATTCCCGGTTCCATCTGCAAAATCACAATCTCGTATCCACTGAAAGCTACCACAGAAGGGGCGGTACGCTTGCTTCCTTCGGCTACAGTATAAATTCCGGATTTCAAAGGAGAAGCAGTATCATCTGCTACATATACTGTTCTCGTGAATGTTTTGGCAAAACCGTCCTCATTGTATGCCGCATATACTAAATTGTAGATTCCCGGAGTGTTGACATCAACACTTCCTTTTATCTGAACGGATTCAGTTATATCCTCTCCATTCATTTCCGCATAATATCCCGGCTCCACAAAGGGTTGTCCTTTTTCTAAAACGATTTTTTCATCGCCTTCTCTTTCCAACGTTACAAAATAGGTGACTTTAGAAGTATCATTTGTTGATTTGTCGCAAGCTCCAAAGACAAACGGCAAACATACTAATATGCTGTATATTATATTTTTCATACGTAAAACTTACTAAGTTATTGGTTACTATTTGATATCCCACCAAACCGGAGTACTTCCCGGTACCCCTGCAGGAGTATTTACATTTTGCTGACGTGCGCTTAATGGATAAGTCATACGTTTCATCAGTCCGCCTGCTTCCAGACCATTAGTCCATGGTGCAACCAACTCTCCCGGAGTGTATACTGCCTCATTAGCCTGTATCTGAGCTGCTGAATAAGAAGATAGTTTCGGACAATCCGTACGACGAATCTCACTCCATGCTTCCATGTGATCCATATAGAAAAGAGCTACCCATTTCTGCATATAAATCAAGTTTAGCTTGTCTGCCAGTGTAGAGGCAGCAGACCATGCACACTCTCCTTCCAGAATAGTGCTTTCTTGACCTGTAAATCCACGAACGGCAAAGTCAGCAGTTACACCTGCTTCATAAGCACTTTTTGCATTCGCATCATCATTGAGGAAACGAGCATATACCTCTGCTATCAGGAATTGTAATTCAGCCTGAGTAAAGAAATAGACAGGTTTTGTAGCCCCGATAGAGTAATCAATCGCACTCACGTTTTTATTTTTCCAGTTGTCAGTACCCAGAATGCTTTGCATATGTGTTTTTCCTCCGGGAAGTTGACCGACATACTTTCCATCCGCATCTGTTTTACTAATACCATAGGCGATTCGAGGATCTCCCGTACTGCTTAAATAAGAAATTAATGGATAAGCAGCACAATGATTACCGGTCAATCCGACCGCATTTGTATTATACCATGGATTCCGTTTGTCTGTTTCATCCAAAAAACAATCCAGTTTCACGTCACCGGTAAAGAATTCGTTGTTTTGTACCAAGGTCTTCACTTTCTCTGTATACGAAGCCGCATCTATATTGGCATCAATGAAACGCAGATACATACGGAGGCGAAGAGCATTGGCAAAACCTTTCCATTGAGCGATATTTTTGTTGAATATCAAATCCGGCACATCCATACCGCTTCCATCCAAAGCAGCTTCTGCTGCATCGATCTCACCTAATATACCTTTATATACTGTTTCACCTGTATCCCATTTAGGTGTGGCATTGGCATTACCTTGCAGAGCTTCCGAATAAGGTGAGTCACTGGTATTATCTACCATTATCTGAAAGGCATATGCTCTTAGTATGGTAGTGGCGAAGCGGTCGGCAGGGTTTGTAGTCTTTTCCAGAACCTGCTTTGCATCTTCCAAAGCTCCTGCAAACAGGGTTCTATAAGAATAATCCATTTGCTGGGAAGATTCGGTAAATGTATATTCACATAGAGTGTTATACTGATTCGACTCCGGTTTCTGTTCATAGTACTGAGCGAAAAAGCCAGCGTAATTATAAATTTCTCCGCCTACCGCCGAAGCAATGGAAGCACTGATAGAGGGGAATATCAAATCCGCCGTCACCTGATCATTCATCGGGTAGTTCGGGTCGTCATTGATGTTCAGGTCGCAACCTGCAAACAATGCTGTTATTGCTAATGATGCATATAATAATATTTTTTTCATTTTTATTCCTGTTTAAAATTTAACCATTAAGTTGAAACCGAAACGACGTGAGCTGGGATTAGCTGTGTATTCTCCATAGTTACCTTCAAGGTCATTACCAAATGAAGTCATTTCGGGATCAATAAATGTATTGCTGGATGGAGTCCAGACAAATAAGTTATTGCCATATGCAGACACTTTTACTGCCTGGAAAGGAGTTTTTGCCAACCATCTTCTGGGGAGGTCCCAACCTAATACAACAGAACGAAGCTTGACGTATGATTTGTCCACCAGGAAGCAGCTTCCCATATCAGAGCCACCGTCACCCCAGTATTTATAAATGTTAGAACTAGTAATAGGAGTTGTATTTTCTACATAAGTAACGTTTTCTCCATTCACTATTTTATTTACTGAGTTAGGAACAATCAAAGGATTACGGTCATTGTAGGCAGTCTGTATTGCGTTACCGGTAAAATAGTTTATATCTTTAGTACGTGAATACATTACTCCCCCCTGACGGATATCAAAATCAATACCTAAGCTTATGCCTTTATATTTTAAATTAGTAGAAACACCCATTTGATATTTGTTATTCATATCTCCGCAGATTCCGAATTCGCTGGCTTCAACCGGAAGACCCGTTGATGAATTTACTACAATACGTCCTTGCGGATCACATTCGGCTACCTGAGCCTTGAAAACACCAACAGGCATGCCTGTTATAGCGTACATACTGGTACCTCCATTGAGACCATAAATCGTTGTAATGCCACCCAATTCTTCCGGCAAACTGATCACCTTGCTCCAGTTCTTTGTGAAGTTCCATGTCAGTTCCCAACTAAAATCTTTTGTTCTTATCGGAGTACCGCTGATCAGGAGTTCTATACCACGGTTACGAATCTTACCCAAGTTCATATTCTGTGCTGTATAGCCTGAAGCAGGGTCCATAGCCAAAGAGAAAATCTGCTTATCGGTATTCCTGTTATAATAAGATACGTCAAAAGAGAGGCGGTTTTTGAAGAAAGCCATATTTAAACCGACTTCAGATTCTGTGGTCATTTCCGGACTTAATGTATTACTTCCGAGTACATTTCCTGCAGAGTAAGCGTTGACACCTCCTAGAGGGAAAGTCAGAGAACCGAAAGGTATTCTATTGGAAGATTGTGCATACACAGGATTAACCATATACACATCAGCATCGTTACCTGTTTTACCCCAGCTGGCGCGTATCTTACCAAAAGTTATCACATCCTGCAGATTGTCATTCAATAATTCGCTGAAAATAAAACTACCGGTAATACCGGGATAGAAGAAACTGCGATTTTCTTTCGGAAGAGTAGAAGACCAGTCATTACGGGCAGTTACCGTTAAATAGAGCATATTCTTCCATGAACCTTCAAACTGTCCGAAAACACCCATCAGACGTCTGAGTTCCATGTGCTGTTCTACTATAGGAGTTTTGCCGGAGTTCTTCAGATTAAACCATGTAGGAATCGTTAAATCATTAACTTCTGAATATTGATAAGAGACTTTACGTTCATTGCCATTGAAACCGACCAGTGCATTGACATTAAAATCGTTAACCGGCATATTGAAATTAACCATAATATCCTGGTTTATCTCGCGACGACGGGTTATCTGCTCGGAATATTGTCCGGTTTCACCAGAGAAAGGACTGCTGGAGCCCTGACCTTCTCCATTAGGAGTACCTTCATAATAAAGAGCGTACAGATTCGGTTTTCCTTTGTCACTTTGTCCTGTCGTAATATCCAAGCCCATACGGTACGTAAACTTGAAGTATTTCAGGAATTCATAATCCAACTGAAATTTTCCGTAGAATCTTTCAGATTCATATTCATTCAAATAGTTATTCAAAATATAATAAGGGTTCATAACTCCGTAGGGGGTATAATAATATCCCGGAGTGTTGAACGGATCATTCTGGTCTTCCAGTCCTATTATGCTGATATCTCTTGGTGTCTGATATAAAGAGTTTAGCATGGACAAACCTTGTCCCGTAGTAGCAAAGTTATTCTTCTGATAAGCGTAATTCAGTGAAGAAGAGAATGTCAACGCTCCTGCCTTATGGCTGCCGCGTGCAGAAAAAGTATATTTATCGTAGCTGTCAGCATCTGTCGGGATCATACCATCATCGCTGATCTGAGAGAATGATACATAATAATCACTTTTATCTGTAGCTCCATTGAATGAAAGGCTGTTGCTATATCTGAATCCCGCATCAAAAAAGTCTTTGATGTTATCAGGCATTGCCACATAAGGTTTCAGTTTCTGAGAGTTGTTGTACACATTCCCCCACAGCTGCATGGAACCATCGAAACGAGGTCCCCAAGAACCGTTCTCCAATTCTGTATGGTTGCCGTTCCATCCCATACCAAATTCATTTTGAAATTCCGGCAGACGCAGAACAGTTGACCACTGAACTCCACCGTTATACTCGATTCCAACTCCTTTTTCTTTCCGGCCACTTTTGGTAGTAATCATGACTACACCATTGGCGGCACGGCTACCATACAAAGCAGTAGCCGCAGCACCTTTCAAAATAGTCATGTTTGCCACATCATCCGGATTGATAGCGTTGGCACCGTTTCCAAAATCATATCCGCTATTCAAACCATCTGTAGAGTATACGGTAGAGTTATTCAAAGGTACTCCATCCACGACATATAGTGGCTGGTTGGTACCGGAGAGTGAGCTGACTCCACGGATAATGACCGAATTAGAGGCTCCGGGGTCAGATGAAGTGCTGGAAATCTGTACACCTGCAATCTTACCTGCCAAGCTTGACATCACATCAGATGTACGGCTTTCCGCAATTTTTTCTCCACCCACTGAGGTCGCAGCATAACCTAATGCTTTTTCAGATCTTTTAATACCCATTGCTGTAACAACAACTTCATCGATCTGTTGAGCATCCGACCTAAGTACTACCTTTAAATTAGGCTTAATCGCTACTTCTTGAGTTTGCATACCGATGTACGAAATTTGCAAAGTCTTTGCAGAACTAATTTTTAATATAAAATGCTGATTATTACAATAATGAGAAATATAAGCCTAATCATTTTACATATTATTGTATCCATATATAAACATGATAATCAATTATTTATCAGTATCAAAGCTACCCTTTTCTTTAACGGATGATACCCTGTTTCTATCCGTTTTTATCAACTAAGTAATTTATTATAAGCAAGTTGCGTCTTTTTTTATTTATATGAAGCGCCATTAATGAATACTATTTTTATATTTATTGGATATTTCTCACCACCAATCATAATGAATGATTACTTTTTGCATAATAGTAGAAAAAGAACAAATCTGAATAAAAGCATATTTAGTTATGGTATAATTCAAAATATGCAAGACTAGCTTGTGGTAGTAACAAAAATCGGCAGAATTTTAAAACAGCAGATCTGCAGATGAAATATATCTGTCTACTATTGTCTCCTTGTGATATGCGATTGTTTGTATCAGCTTGCACCTTTAAATATAAAAGAAACGTTTAGTTTCGATATGATATATTCCCCTGTGACAAAAAAATCTATCAGTTAGAACAGATTTAGAAATTAAAACTACTTTTGACTCTTCCTTTTAAAGCAATTAGATGTTTCTCGGTGAGTAACGATCTGTTCCTTTTAAAGGAACGGATCGTCCCTTTAAAAGGAATGAGTCCTGACATTGCACTTATTATGTATATTACAGTCATTTATATGCGACAAATCACTTGTAAATTGCATATTCTTACATTGATTTATGCATTATTTCTGCCATATTGTTAGATTCTGAATCAATTTTATTGAAACCAATCTTAAAAACAGGACATTCTTAGACAATCAATGTCTAACCTTTTTGTCTATTAGCTAATTTTGAATGGGCCGCTTTCTCAAGATCATGCACAATGGTCATATCCATGATATTGGCATACACTTGAGTTGTCTTCACGCTTTTGTGCCCCAACAGTTTCTGTACAGTGGTTATATTGGCACCACATTTATATATTAATAAGGTAGCATTTGTGTGACGTGCTGTATGAAATGATATACGTTTATCCATTTTTGCCAACTTAGCTAATGCATTCAAGTCTTTATTTACATTAGAATTATCTTTCAATTTAAAGAATCCATCCAGATCCTCTTTATAGTGCTCCAAAACCTTAAGACCTTTACCTTCAAATAATAAATATAAAGGTAGACGCACATCAATACCTGTTTTAACGGATTTGTAAATCAACCATGTCTCCTGATGGAGTTCAACAATATTTGCAGCCGTCAGATTTATAAAATCAGAATACCGTAAGCCGGCATAGCAGCAAAATAGAAAGGCATCCTTCGATTTTTGCAACTTCGTAAATTTCCCTTCCAAAATCAAATTTTCCATTTTATTCAGCTCTTCCGGAGATAGGTGCGTATGATTTCCTTCTATACTTTTTATTTTATATTTTCTAAAAGCATACTTCTGAATATCCATGTATTCCTTATTTATAGCCACATTTACATACCGCTTTAGATGCTTCATATGTTTGGCAATGGTATTGAGATGATACCCTTTAGATTGCAAATAGTTATCAAACGAAGACACAAATTCAAATGTCAAATCAGTGAATACAATGTCTTTTTTATACTCTTGCAACAATTCTAAAGTGGATAGATGGTTCTGTTTGGTGCTTTCTTTTAAAGAAGAGTTGTTGACTTCTTCTTTAAAAAACGTCAGAAATGAGTTTCCACTATTTTCCGGTTTGTCAATAGAGTCTTTCAACGAATCTAAAGATATCGATCTTCTCTGTTGCCATAATCCAAGTTCTTTCTGTTCGATGTCAGCTATAAAATCATATAGCATTCGATTTAAAGCATCTGAATTAGGATGGTTCTTTACCATCCTTCGCTTTACGTCCCATTGTTCTGGTTTAAGGTATACCCTGGTTGAAAAATACATTTTTCTCCTGTTTAAGTAAGCCTCTACTTGTACCAATGCCATTCCCTTTTTGTTCAGCTTCTTTTTTCTGTTAAACACGAGGCTGTAACTAATCTTCTTCATTCTATAATCTTTTAGTTAATACTAAGAACAAATTAAACTAAGTTCTGTGCTATAATTAAGGTTGAACCTGCATTAATTTCTGCAAAAATTAAAATTCAATAATTAAGTATTTACATAACTTTAATTTAAATGCTATTTTTTTATCGCCATTTCTTTATAATAAATCAAAAAGAAACGTGTATGGGTGAGTTTTATGTCCAAAAACAAGCAAACAGAATGTTAATTAGTACACTTTGTCTTCACAAATTGACATTTAATGCTTGATAATTCGGAATATTCAAAGCGAATAAAGATGTTTATCAGCATGTTTTTGATGTTATAAATAACAATATGTTATATATACAACCTTTTTTTATCAAATTAATTGTTAGTTTCATATTTATTAATAATTTTGCAACTTGTTAGAGTATAGAGACAATTAATGTAAAGTTGAACTTTAAGAGAGAATTTATGAAAAGAAAATTAATGCTGTTATTGGCATGCCTTTTTGTGGGCATAGGCCTAGTAACTGCCCAGACTCAAAAGGTCACAGGCGTTGTGATTTCTGAAGAAGACGGGCAGCCAGTTGTTGGCGCTTCTGTGTTGGTAAAAGGTACCACTCTGGGTACAATCACAGATGTAGATGGTAATTTTAATTTGTCGAATGTACCAAGTTCTGCAAAGACTTTGCAGATTTCGTATATTGGTATGCAGACACAAGAAGTGGTGATCAAACCAACTTTAAAAGTTGTGCTAAAGTCTGATTCCCAAAATCTAGATGAGGTTGTAGTGACAGCTATGGGGATTAAGCGATCGGAAAAATCCCTAGGTTATGCCGTATCTAGTGTGAAGGGAGATGAAATAACTAAAGCACGTGAAAGTAATGTACTTAATTCATTGTCTGGTAAGATTGCGGGACTGCAAATAGCCCAATCATCTGGTACGGTAGGTGGTAGTTCAAGTATACAGATTCGTGGAGCTTCGTCTATTGGTACCGTTTCTTCTCCTTTATTTATTATTGACGGGCTTCCAATTGACAATGGTTCCTATAACCCTGACAGAACTAATGGTATAGTTGATGTCGGTAATCGTGCAGGGGATATTAATTCAGATGATATTGAATCTATCAATGTATTGAAGGGAGCAGCTGCAACAGCATTGTATGGAGCGCGTGCAAAGGATGGTGCTATCGTTATTACTACTAAGAAGGGAAAGAAGAACTCACCGGTGTTTGTAACAGTAAACTCTTCTACACGATTTGAAAATGTACTAAAGTTACCTGACTTTCAAAATGAATATGCACAAGGCAGTTATGGTGTATATAATGTGAAAATGTTGAATGGTTGGGGACCGAAGATCTCATCGGTACAAGATCAGCAGTTTACAGATTACAAAGGTGATAAAGTGACTTTGAAGGCAAATCCTGATAATGTAAAGGATTTCTATGAAACGGGAATGAGTTATATTAATAATGTATCAGTTGCGGGGGGTGGTGAAAAGGCGGACTTCCGTTTGAGCTTTACTTCTACTAATCAGACTGGTGTTGTACCTGGATCTGACTATAATAAATACGCTTTTTCTGTCAATGCGGGTATGAATTTTACTAAGAACTTCACAGGTCGTATTTCTGCTCAATATATACGTTCCGACTCTGAAGGTCGTCCAGCGCAAGGTGCAAATGATAGTAACCTACTGATTCCATTGATTAATGGATTGCCGAGAACTATTGATATACATGATATTCAAAAGAATTGGGTGGATGAGAATGGAAAGCAAATCACATTAGATCCGGAAGGTAAAAGTAATAATCCATATTGGATTATTAATAAGAATAAGTTTACCAATAATTTAGATCGTATGATTGGTAATATCACATTGACTTATAAACCGATTGAAGGACTGACTATCACCAATAATGCCGGAACAGATTTTTACACAGAAGGAAGGCGTAAGGTATATGCAAAAGGTACTGTAGGAGCCTTGAACGGAAAGTTCCAGACTTGGAATTTGTATAAAAGAATTATAAATAATGACTTAATGGTTTCTTACGAGAAGACTTTTGCAAATGACTATCATTTTAAGGTAATGATGGGGCATAATCTCTATCAGGAGGAATGGAAGAATGAAAATGTGCAGGCGCAGAATCTGGTTGTTGATGGGCTATACACATATACTAATGCGAAGTCTACTACTCCGGTAAATTATTATGAAAAGAAACGTCTTGTTGGTTTATATGGAGATATTAGTTTGGGATACAAAGATATGCTTTTCGTAAATGTAACAGGACGTAATGACTGGTCGTCTACTCTACCGATCAATAATCGTTCCTATTTCTATCCTTCCATAAGTGGTAGTTTTATTTTTACGGAGTTGATGGAAAACAAAGATATTCTGAATTTTGGTAAGGTTCGTTTGAGTTATGCTAATGTGGGTAGTGATGAAGATCCGTACAATTTGGCATTTAAATATACTCCCGCTAGTACTTACTTTTTGCAATATCTGGGTAATGTTAACACTTTCCCCCATATGGGATTAGTTGGCTTTACGGGACCTCGTGTCTTACCAAATGAGAATTTGAAGCCGCAAAATCAAAGTTCTTTTGAAGTTGGAGCTGATTTGCGTTTCTTCGGTGGAAAAATTAGGTTAGATATGACTTATTATAGCAATATTACAAAGAATCAGATTGTAAGTATTGATGTCCCATTGTCAACAGGCTACTTTGCCAATAATATTAATGCCGGGAAGATTGCCAATAAAGGTGTTGAAGTAACTTTGGGGTTGACTCCTGTGGAAACACGTGATTTTAAATGGGACCTGGATGCAACATTTGCTTCAAATAAGCAGACAGTGGAGGAGTTAGCTGAAGGACTTGATGAATATACGTTAACGAGTGGACTGAGCGGTTTACAAATTAAGGCTGCTAAAGGAGATTCGTTTGGCTTGTATGGCACGGGTTGGAAACGTGATGACCAAGGAAATTATGTGATTAATTCTAAAACAGGTTTGAGAGAAACTGTTAATAACGTGCGTTTAGGAGATGTATATCCTGATTTTACGATGGGAATCAACAATACATTTACTTATAAGGGAGTTACCTTGAGTTTCTTGATTGATATCCGTCATGGAGGTTCTTTGTATTCAGAGACTGTAGCTAATTTAAGAAGTAGCGGTTTGGCTGCTGAAACAATAGCTCACCGTGAAGATGCTTCCTTTATTGAGCCGGGTGTAATCCTTCAGGATGATGGAACATATAGACCTAATGATGTTCCTGTGAAAAGTATGCAGGATTATTGGCAGCATATATCCAATTCTAGTAATAATGAAGGGAATATCTATAATGCATCATTTGTAAAACTCAGAGAGGTACAGTTGTCTTATAGCTTCCCACGCAAATGGTTCAAGAGCTTTTTTGTTAAATCATTGGATTTAGGTTTTGAGGCACGTAACTTATGGATTATTAAAGATCATGTGCCACATATTGATCCGGAAGCTAACTTCTTCGGTCCTTCTCAGATTGGGGGTGGTGTAGAGTTTAACAGCATACCTTCTACCAGAAGTTTTGGATTTAATGTCAGATTAACATTGTAAGATTTAAACGAATATGATAATGAAAAAGAAAATATTAACATACGCATTGAGCGCTTTGGCATGTTTAACTTCATGTAGCGATTGGCTCGATATTAACCATGATCCCAATACTGCCGAGAAAGTTGATCCCGGGTATTTGTTTAACTATGTAGCTGTAAACTGGGCTGGAACACGCACTGGTGGTGACTTTTATATTCCTTTATCTATGAGTTCGCAGTGTCAAGTTGATGGTGGACTTGATTACGGTGGCTGGGATGAATCTGTATATACTATTTCTCCTTATAGTACAGGGAATGTCTGGAAACATTATTATTCTGTAGGTGGCAATAATTTGATGTTAGCTATTAAAAATGCAGAAGAGTCAGAACCGGTGAATCACAATGCTATTGCGCAGTGTAAGATTCTTTTGGCTGAGCATATGTATGAGGCAACGATGTTGTGGGGAGATATTCCTTTCACAGAATCCTGGAACGGAACAATTAAATATCCGAAATTTGATTCTCAGGAAAGTGTATTGAATGGTGTTTTGTCATTACTTGATGAGGCATTACAGCTTATAGATCTGAATGATGCTAATGCAATTGATGAGTACGATATCTATTACAAAGGTGATATGAACAAATGGATGACTTTGGCAAAGTCTTTAAAATTCAGAACATTGATGGTTATGGTAGATAAAGACCCTTCTAAGGCTGCTGCTATTGGTACGTTGCTGCAGGCTGGAGGAATGGTTGCATCAGCAGCGGACAATTTGGTATTTCCTTACTCTACAGATCCGGGTAACCAGAACCCTAAATATGAACTTATAGAATTGGTTGGGGGGACACAAATATTGTTCTTTGCCAGCAATTATATGTTGAAACCGATGCAAGAACGTAATGATCCCCGTATTCCCTGTTATTTTGAACCGGGTGCGGATGGTGTATACCGGGGGTTGGGTAATAGAGAGGCTGCAAAGACGGATGATGAAGAAAATCTACTGTCATCTGTTGTAAGCAACTACCTTTTCAGAAGAGACGCTCCGGAATTGATTTATTCTTGTCAAGAACAGCTACTTTTGGAAGCAGAAGCTTATGCGCGCGGATTAGGAGTTGCTCAAAATCTGTCGAAAGCTAATGAACTGTACCTGAAAGGAATTCGTGAAGCATGTGCTTTTTATGGAGTTGCGGAATCCGATATTGATACATATGTTACAGGTTTACCGGAATTGACAACGATGACCCAGGAAAAAGCTCTGTATGAGATTCATATGCAGCAATGGATTGATTTGATGGATCGTCCGTTTGAGGAGTTTGTACAATGGAGGCGATCTGGTACTGCCGGAAACGAGGTCCCGACATTGCAAGTCCCGGAAGATGCAACTTCAAAAGAATTGATCAGAAGATGGGAATATAGTCCTGAAGAAATGACAGCTAATATTAATGCACCGAAAGAATCTCCGAAAATCTGGGAAAAACTATGGTTTGATTTATAATTGAATTACCATAAATGATACGAAAAAGAGGACAATAAAACATTGTCCTCTTTTTTTTTGTTATATTTGCGCCCACATTATTATATATAATAGAAGTAAAGAATGAAAGAATTTGTAATATCCGAAGCCAAAGTAGAAACAGCAGTGCTTGTAGGACTCATCACACAGACGCAGGATGAGCGTAAAACAAACGAGTATCTGGATGAACTGGCTTTCCTTGCCGAGACGGCTGGGGCGGAAGTTGTGAAACGATTTACACAGAAGTTGCCGACGGCTAACTCTGTGACTTATGTTGGAAAAGGAAAGTTGGAAGAAATCAGACAATATATCCATGACGAAGAGGAAGCAGAACGTGAAGTAGGAATGGTCATCTTTGATGATGAGCTTTCTGCGAAACAGATTCGTAATATTGAAGCTGAACTGAAAGTGAAGATACTGGACCGTACTTCACTGATTCTTGATATATTTGCCATGCGTGCGCAGACAGCCAATGCGAAGACACAGGTAGAACTGGCACAGTATAAATATATGTTGCCGCGTTTGCAGCGGCTTTGGACTCACTTGGAACGCCAGGGAGGTGGTTCCGGTGCCGGTGGTGGCAAAGGTTCCGTGGGACTTCGTGGTCCGGGTGAAACACAGCTTGAGATGGACCGCCGTATCATCCTGAACCGTATGTCATTGCTGAAAGAACGTCTGGCGGAGATTGACAAGCAGAAAGCTACCCAACGCAAGAATCGCGGACGCATGATACGTGTTGCACTGGTTGGTTATACCAATGTGGGAAAATCAACCATGATGAATCTTCTCTCCAAGAGTGAAGTGTTTGCGGAAAACAAACTGTTCGCTACTTTAGACACTACTGTGCGCAAAGTGATTATCGATAATCTACCGTTCCTGTTGTCAGATACAGTAGGGTTTATTCGCAAGTTACCTACCGACTTGGTAGAATCTTTTAAATCTACCCTGGATGAGGTACGTGAAGCAGATTTGCTTGTGCACGTAGTCGATATTTCCCACCCCGGATTTGAGGAACAGATTGAGGTGGTGAACAAGACCCTGGCAGAGATTGGAGGCAGTGGCAAACCTATGATACTTGTATTTAATAAAATAGACGCTTACACCTACGTGGAGAAAGCGCCGGACGACCTTACCCCCCGAACAAAGGAAAACTTAA
>ENA-OPAQ01001132-OPAQ01001132.1-human-gut-metagenome-genome-assembly--contig:-NODE-1132-length-20350-cov-8.393939_pt1 | contig 20350 bp, 17 predicted proteins | sample MGYA00241058_ERZ501432 | MGnify/ENA primary metagenome ERZ501432 (study PRJEB25962, sample SAMEA2042570) | human gut metagenome | biome: human gut; feature: human-associated habitat; material: faeces... | reverse complement strand
TCGGACAGAACTCATGGTTGCCAGGAATATAACCGTGTTTCGGACAAACTGAGAACGTCGGTGTGATGGTGATGTACGGCAGTCTGAAACGTGTCAGAGCACGGCGAACGATGTCGCGGCAGAGCTCGGGGCTCGAAATGGCTTCGTTCATGTACAGATGCAGTACGGTACCGCCCGTGTATTTCTTCTGCAGATCTTCCTGCATTTCCAAAGCTTCGAAAGGATCGTCCGTATAGGAGACCGGCAGCTGAGAGCTGTTGGTGTAGTAAGGATGATCCGGCGTACCGGCCTGAAGGATCTTCGGGAAGCGCTTCTTATCTTCTTTGGCAAAGCGATAAGTTGTACCTTCAGCCGGTGTGGCTTCGAGATTGTACATGTGTCCTGTTTCTTCCTGGAACATGACCATCTTGTCGCGGATGAAATCAAGCAGTTTGGCGGCAAAGGCGTGGCCAGCTTCCGTCGTAATATCTTCTTTGTCCTGTGTGAAGTTGCGGATCATTTCATTGATGCCGTTCACACCGATCGTAGAGAAGTGATTACGCAGCGTGCCGAGATAACGTCTTGTATACGGGAACAGGCCCTGATCCATATGGCGCTGAATGACCTTGCGCTTAATCTCCAGGCTGTTGCGGGCCAAGTCAAGCAGATAGTTCAGACGATTGAACAAACCTTCTTCGTCCTGAGCAAAAACATAACCCAAACGAGCGCAGTTGATTGTCACAACGCCTAAGGAACCGGTTTGTTCGGCAGAGCCGAAAAGTCCGTTGCCGCGTTTCAGCAGCTCTCTCAAGTCAAGCTGCAGACGGCAGCACATCGAACGAATCATGTTCGGCTTGAGTTCAGAGTTGATGAAGTTTTGGAAATACGGCAGACCATAGCGGGCTGTCATGCTGAAAAGCAGATGTGCGTTGGGGCTGTCCCAATTGAAATCCGGCGTCATGTTGTATGTTGGGATCGGGAATGTAAATACACGGCCCTTAGCGTCGCCTTCAAGCATGACCTCAATATACGCACGGTTGATCATGTCCATTTCTTTCTGGAGCTCACCGTACGTGAAATCAACTTCTTCTCCGCCGATCAAAGGATGCTGATCGCGAAGGTCCTGCGGGCAGACCCAGTCAAACGTCAGGTTTGTAAACGGAGTCTGTGTACCCCAGCGGCTCGGGACATTCAGGTTGTAAATGAGTTCCTGAATGCACTGACGGACTTCCTTGTAATCAAGGTTGTCGATGCGGATGAAAGGGGCGAGGTAAGTGTCAAAAGAGCTGAAAGCCTGAGCACCGGCCCATTCATTCTGCATGGTGCCGAGGAAATTAACGATCTGTCCGACAGCACTGGTTAAGTGTTTCGGAGCACCGGCTTCAACTTTGCCCGGAACGCCGTTCAGACCTTCATTCAAAAGTGTCTTAAGAGACCATCCTGCGCAGTATCCGGAAAGCATATCCAAGTCATGGATATGGATATCGGCTTGTCTGTGGGCGTTGCCGACTTCCGGAGGATAAATATAGTTGAGCCAATAGTTGGCCACGACTTTACCGGAAACGTTAAGAATCAAACCGCCCAAAGAATAGCCCTGGTTGGCATTGGCATTCACACGCCAATCCAGATGCTGCAGATACTCATTCATGGAGCTTTCGACATCCACGAGACTGCGACGGGCATCGCGAGCCTTTGCACGCTGTTCGCGATAAACAATATAAGCACGCAGAGTCTTACGGAATCCGGTATCAAAGAGCGCGTTTTCTACGGCGTCCTGAATCTGTTCAATAGTAGGAGTCGCAACATTCTGCTGAGCCAGACGGTTCATCACTTCGATATGAGTGATGCGGTTTGCGGTCGCTGCATCGAATTCACCGGTAGCTTTACCGGCTTTTTCGAGGGCGGCTGCAATTTTTGAAATATCGAAGTCTTTTACCGTGCCGTCACGCTTGATGACGTACATCGGCGTCTCCATCGTAGGGCTCATCTGCCTAGTCTCCTTCTCTAATTAATTCATATTCGCAAATACATTAATTTAAAAATAGTCATGTACTGCTTTTTTCCAATTTGAAACTTTTAAGGTGGTCCGATGGTTCAAACGAAGTTTGAACCATCGGACCAGTTAATCTACTCCAAATGATAATCTCATACAACGGATGGTGTTAGAACTCGAAAAAGATAACAATATACGGAAATATGAGGGGTTATCAAAAATCTCTTGTATAGTCAAAATCAAGAACAAAAAATCAAAATCCTTGTAGATAAAGGACCTGCGAGAAACACATGAAAAATCGCAAAACCGAAAAAACACAATAGGTTGAGAATCGTTTTTTTGAGATGATTTTGTAACTATCTTTTTTCCCCTGAGCCCTTCCGAAAATTCATCACTCAAAATAGGTATGTAAGAACAAAAATGTAAATTTTGTGTTTTTGGATTTAATTCAAAAAGTTATTCTTCTTTTTTCTCATCAGTCTTAGATTCGCGCAAAAACCTCTATCGAGACCGATTTTTTGAAATTATTCTTAATAAGAATATTATTTCGTTATATTTAGTAGAACAAACCGGTTTTAACCTAATTAAATAGTGTCAGTTTAAAATTTCTCTAGCTTCATGAAATAATATGAGTTTTACTAAGGGAAATTGCTTATAGTGGAGTACCTCCGCTTTATACCTATATTTTCAATTCAATTATCAGGGATTCAACTGAATGCCCGGACAAAAATTATTTGAAAACCTATGTCAGGCATTAGCTGGCCTCCTTCGGGCCTCATTTGGCATGACAGCAGCTTAAAAAGAATTTCTAGAAAATTTCTATATAAGGAAAAGCCGTCGAGGATTCTCGACGGCTTTTAGTTGTCTATTGAACAGTCCGGGACCAACCAAACTGCTCAGCGTTATGTTTGAGGAGCAACGCTTTCGTAAGACTGTATGAATAGAATACCTATTTTTTTTGAGGAATTTTTAAATAAAATATAGAAAATTCAGTTAGTAAGAAAATTTTTCATCCCTTTGTATATATTAAATAATAAATACTTTTAAAGAATACCCAATTTTTCCAACCTATTCCCTTTAAAAAATCGCTTCTATCTGTCACTATTTTAATAGCACATTGAAATATTGTCATTATTTATATAGGCATTTTCCCTAATATTCCGTCGGTGACTGTGGGTAATTTCTTGCCGATTTTTATGCATTTTTTTTCCTTTCTTATCAAGTTAAAAATCGCTCAGGCCCATAAGCTCAATGACGGACGACGAATTGTAAATACAGATTTTTTCGAGTCCCGTCTTGTGCTCCTCTCTGTCTCGGAGTCGTTAAAATGGTCGTCCCTGTTTCATTATTTTTTGTTCGAGTTTTCAAATGCGTTTTACTTCTCCGAGTCGTACGATCCCTTCGATCTGTTTGGCAATCTATGGTTGCGGACAGCTCGATCGTGTTGCCGACTTCATCAACAACAGCGGAGAGTATGTTGAGGACGGAGTAACTTTTACGCCGGGTATGATTGCCGGCCAGTATGCATTTGAACAAGTGAAACTTGACCGTAAAGGCTATGACACTCGCCGTCTGCAGAAATATCTTTCTTTTTTGGCAGACGCCGGCGCATTCTTTTCCGAAGAAGAAGCCCTCCAGAGAGCCGATGATCTGATCAACAATTTCACAGCCGATTTCGGACACGATGAGGACGGTGACGCAACTTTCCGTATCAAGGCACAGAGCTATCGCTTGAAGAAATATGATTGTCATGCTTTATGGAGCATGATCAACCAGGCTTCCTTAACAATCGAGAGCGTTAAGCCTGAAACTTTCTGCGATGAAGACAGCGACGAAGATATTTCTTCCGATTCTTTGGATCTGGTACTTACCTCTCGCCTTTTCAACAAGCAGAACGAAGCCTTCGCTACTCTGACTCAGTACTATACGGTCAGCGAGGGAATGCTCACCGTCGAAGATTTGCTTGATTATTCACTTCTTGACTACCCTAATTTCCATGACGAGAGCGGTAAAACCTACAATCTCATGGAAAACATTGCTCAGCGCTACTACACCGAATGCATTAAGGTCGTTATGGATTACTTCCGAGACGCGCATAAAGAGCTTCCGGATGTCATCCGCTCAGAGGAAATTACCTCCATGATCCTGCAGCCGATGAAACTTCCGATCATGGCGAATTAATTAACCTTCCGGCATTCCTATCCGAATTTTTGAATTTCTGTAGCCCATAGGCTACACTCGGCAAAGTTTCCTTTCATTTGCCGAAGTTATGAATTTATCGACAAAAACACCGTCCTCTTCCCTTAAAGAGGACTCGGAAGAGCTCGTCAGTACGCTCAATCGAATGCTACAGAGCGCTCAGAACGACGCTGCAGAAATTGCAGCCGCGCTCGGGCGTATTGCCAAGAATTACGGCATGTCCCGCCTTGCCCGCGAAACGGGTCTTTCCAGAGAAAGCCTTTACCGCACGCTTTCGGGGCAGTGCTCTCCGGAATTTTCAACCATTCTCAAAATTATCCGTGCCTTAAATCTGAATTTTGCCGTCACGGAAAACTCTTCGAAATAAATCATGCAGCAAGAACAAGATAATGAATTTACCCGCGCTGAGGAGATAAGAAAGCTCCATGTCATCCCTGAGCTCGTTTCGCATCACCTCGAAATTCGCGGAGATGATCCGGAATGTTATAAAAATGGATATTTTAAAGATACAGAAGATTTCTCCGAATGGAAACGCTTCTCTGTGAATAAAGAATGTCCGAGAGATTATCGGATTCGTTATAATCCTGAATGTGCCTATTTATATTTCCTCTATCATTATAATCCACATGTAAAAAATGAAGGACGAAAAACAATAGAAGTTCAGATAAGCCATAAAATGATAAAATGTATAAAAGAAATCCAACGAGAAATGCAGTTTTGGATTTCAAAACTGGGAATTGGAATAGAAGTTAATCCTTCGTCTAACTTTTTTATAGGTACATTTGATCGATATGATAAGCATCCGGTATTCAAATTATATAATATAGGATTAACTGGATCGGAAACCAAACTTAATGAATGTCCTCAGATTCCTGTATGTATAAATACAGATGATCAGGGGATTTTTTCAACTTATTTGGAAAATGAATACGCATTAATAGCACTGGCTTTGGAAAAAGCAAAAGATGAAAATGGCAAAAATCTCTATAATCGAATGTTCATTTATCAGTGGATTGAGAATATCAGAAAATTAGGCTTACAACTAAGCTTTGCAAAACCGGAATCATCAAATTTAGAAAAATTTATTGATAAAATTCCTGAATGTGTACATCAATAAAAACTGGACGCTCTAAATATAAATACAACCGATTTAGAAAGTAATCCTATATGCGTGGACGGGCAATTATTAGAAAAGATAATAACTCATCTTAATATATTAAATCTTGCAACCGACAAGGAATATGTACATAGTTTTTTTGAGTAAAATAAGAAAATTGTTTTCTGGATATGAAACTTATTACAAGCGGGAATGAAACAATTTAGGTCTCTTTGCCTGAAAAAATTATTAAAACTACATATATAAGAGGGAGGGAATCTTTAATATCAAATTGGAAAATGAATATGCATTTATTGCAAGAGCTCTGGAAAAAAAGGTAGACGAAAATGGAGAAAAAATGTATTCAAAATCAATGATTTATGATTGGCTGGATAAGATACGAAAGATGGGATTGAACCAATCATTTCTTACAGTAAATGATGACGCAAACGATAAACTTCCATAAAATGCCCGAACGAAACAATATATTGAAAAAATCTATACCCAAGGAGGACTCCCAAATGACAAACTTAAATTCCCTTTTCCTGTCCCAGGCCTACAAGGACTGCTGGGACGATTATAACAGATCTTTAAAACTCCGTAGCTTCCCACGTTGGGACTACGTGATCCTGACTGCTTCCAATGAGCAGCAGGCAGAAGGTTTCCGTAAACAGATTGCGGACAGGCAGAATTTCCTGCCGAGAGGCACGAAGTTTATTGCCATCCCGGACCGTGATGGCAGGCGTGTCGGATCCGGCGGGGCTACGCTGGAGGTTCTGAGATATCTTCATGAACAGGAAGGATCTTTTGACAGCCTTCGTGTGCTGGTGATTCATTCAGGCGGGGACAGTAAGCGTGTTCCTCAGTATTCTGCGCTGGGTAAGCTTTTTTCGCCGGTGCCTCATGAATTACCCAATGGACGTAGTTCCACTTTATTTGATGAATTCATGATATGCATGAGTTCTGTTCCTTCGCGGATCCGTGAAGGGATGGTGCTGCTGTCGGGAGATGTACTGCTTTTATTTAATCCTCTTCAGATTGACTACAACAATGTGGGTGCAGCTGCCATATCCTTTAAGGAAAACGTAGAGACCGGCAAGAACCATGGTGTTTATCTGAATGGACCGGACGGAAATGTGAAGTGCTGTCTGCAGAAGAAATCTGTGGAGGTCCTGCGGGAAGCAGGAGCAGTCAATGAATCCGGTTGTGTGGATATTGATACCGGGGCACTGATCTTTAGTACTGACATTATGAAATCTTTATATTCACTGATTGAAACAGACGCGGACTATGACAGAAATGTCAATGAGAGAACGCGTCTTTCTCTTTACGCTGATTTTCTTTATCCTCTGGCTTCGGATTCTACGCTGGAGGATTTTTACAGGGAGAAGCCGGAGGGTGAATTCTGTCCAGAACTGACGGCTGCCAGAACCCGTGTGTGGGAGGTGCTGCGTCCCTACAGGATGAAGCTTCTGCGTCTGGCACCTGCGAAGTTTATTCATTTTGGAACGACCAGGGAGATACTGGAGTTGATGAACGGAGGTGTGGATGAGTACCATTATCTGGGATGGAGCCGGAAAGTGGGCAGCAGTATCCGCAGTGATGTGTCCGGCTATAACAGTGTACTGAGCAGCAGGGCATCTGTTGGGAAGGACTGTTATCTGGAGGTTTCTTATGTGCATGGAAATTCCAGGATTGGCAGCCACAGTGTGCTCTCTTACATAGATGTGCAGGATCAGGTTATTCCTGATAATGTTGTTCTCCATGGGCTGAAGCAGAGAAACGGAAAATTTATTGTCCGTATTTTTGGCGTAAATGATAATCCTAAGGAGAACCGACTGTTTGGCAGGGATCTGGATGAACTGGAAGATACACTTGGAGTGAGATTCTGGGAGGAGAACGGACAGGCACATACCTTGTGGTCTGCTGCGCTGTATCAGGAGGCAGATACGATCCGGGAGGCAACAGATGCGGCACTAGAACTTTATGAGATTGTCACAGGAGGGAAAGATTTTGACAGATCTTTATGGACTGCAGCTTCCCACAAGTCTCTCTGCGCCGGATTTAATGAGGCGGATCCGGATGCTATCATAGCATGGAATAAGCGGATGGCAGATCTGGTAACTATGGACGGGATTGCAAAGGCAATCAGAGATCAGGTTCCGGCAGGAAGTATAAGAAAGCTGCAGTCTTTGACAAAGATTCAGAAGGAATGGCTGGAGAAGCGTCTGAGAAAAGCAGATTTCGGTGAAAAAATGCGTCTGCATTATTATCTGGGAGTGATCCTTGAGGATGAGAATGAGGTGCAGGAATGTTTCCGCATTATTCAGTCAGAGGTTCTGGAAGCGACGATTAAAAGTCTTGCTTATAATGAGCAGGCAAGGATTGTTACAGATCATCATACAGTCAGGCTGCCGCTTCGTGTGAACTGGGGAGGTGGCTGGAGTGATACGCCGCCCTATTGTAATGAAAAGGGCGGGACTGTATTAAATGCAGCTATTCTTCTGAACGGGGAGAAGCCGGTAGAGGTGACATTGGAGAGGATTCCTGAGCAGAAGGTGGTTTTTGACAGCCGGGATATGGATGTTCATGGAGAGTTTGACACGATTGAGCCTTTGCAGGCGACAGGTGACCCTTATGATCCTTTTGCCCTGCAGAAGGCTTGTCTTCTTTCCTGTGGGATCATTCCCAGGGAAGGACATACTCTGGGTGAAATACTGGAACGTCTTGGCAGTGGTTTTGTTATGCATTCTGAGGTAACAAATGTTCCCAAAGGTTCCGGTCTTGGCACCTCATCTATTCTTTCGGCAGCCTGTGTGAAGGCAGTGTTTGAATTTATGGGAATCGCATATACAGAAGAAGATTTATATGCCCATGTACTGGCAATGGAGCAGATCATGTCTACAGGAGGCGGATGGCAGGATCAGATCGGAGGTATTACATCTGGTCTTAAATATATTACCTCCATGCCTGGGCTTCAACAGCAGCTTCAGGTAGCACACATAGAGCTTTCACCGCAGACAAAGAAGGAACTGGATGAGAGATTTGTCCTGATCTATACAGGGCAGAGGCGTCTGGCGAGAAATCTTCTCCGTGATGTGGTGGGGCGCTATGTGGGCAATGAACCGGACAGTCTGTTTGCGTTGGAGGAGATCCAGAAAACAGCAGCACTGATGCGCTTTGAACTGGAGCGTGGAAACGTAGACGGTTTTGCAAAGCTTCTGGATTATCACTGGGAACTGAGTAAGAAAATAGATGCCGGAAGCAGTAACACTTTGATTGAGCAGATTTTCAGCAGTATTGAGGAGCTGGTGGACGGAAAGCTGGTATGTGGTGCCGGTGGCGGCGGTTTCCTTCAGGTGATTCTGAAAAAGGGTGTGACAAGGCAGATGGTAGAAGAACGTCTGAAAGAAGTATTTATGGACAGCCTTGTTGGCGTAGCTGACTGTAAGCTTGTATGGGAATAGAAATTCCGAAGGAAAAGATCAGATGAAAGATTTATTTGTTAATACACAATTACCGGTTGTCACCTCTGACAGGATTTTATATACACCGTCAAATTTTGCCAGGACTTCTTTACTGTATCTGCAGGAGATTGGCTCTCTGCAGGTACATAAGCCTCACAGCACAGGGCGCAGTAACCTGTCCTCTTATTTGTTTTTTACAGTGACAGATGGCGAGGGTGAGCTCATCTGTGAAGGCAGAACTTATTCTCTTCGTACAGGAGACTGTGTGTTTATTGACTGCAGGAAACAGTATGCACACAGTAGTTCGGAGAAGTTGTGGAGTTTATCCTGGATACATTTCTATGGGCCGAATATGACAGCAATTTATGACAAGTATTTAGAGCGGGGTGGAAGAGCAGTCTTCCACCCCGTTTCTGTTTCCGGGTTTCTGGAAATCTGTCACAGGATTTATGAGCTGGCAGATTCCGATGATTACATTCGGGATATGAAGATCAACAGTGAGCTGAATTATCTGCTGACGCTTCTGATGAATGAGTCCTGGCACCCGGGAGAAAAACACAGGGATGCAGATCTGAAAAAACAGAATGTACTTCCTGTAAAGCAGTACCTGGATGAGCATTATCAGGAGAAAATAAGCCTGGATTTTCTGGCAGAGCATTTTTTTATCAGTAAATACTATCTGACCCGCGTGTTCAGGGAGCAGTTTGGTGTCAGTATCAGCAGCTACCTGATGAACAGGAGAGTCACGAAGGCAAAATATATGCTCCGCTTTTCCGACGAAAAGATAAAGATCATCGGCTATAAATGCGGTCTGGGGGAGCCTCATTATTTCAGCCGGGTTTTCAGACATATGGAAGGCATGAGTCCTTTAGAGTACAGAGAGAAGTGGGAGAAGTGAGAAAAAAGAGCAAGATAATGTAAGAAAACAGGGAGAAAGGGCAATATCGTGAATTCAGGCTTTCCGGATTTTTTACTAAAATAAATGCAGTAACTGTGGAGGTATTGAACAGTTGCTATTGATCAACAGAAAGTAAATCAAAAGGAAAGTTGAGGTTAATATATGTCTAAGGTTGCATTGATTACCGGTATTACCGGTCAGGATGGTTCCTATCTGGCTGAATTTTTACTGGAGAAAGGTTACGAGGTTCACGGTATTGTACGTCGTGCTTCCATTTCAAATACTGCCCGTATCGATCATCTGATCGAAAAAAATGTGATTAAACTTCATGACGGAGATCTGTCTGATTCTTCAGGGCTGATCCGTCTGGTGGGAGAGATCAGACCGGATGAAATTTATAATCTGGCTGCCCAGAGCCATGTGCAGGTATCATTTGATGCGCCGGAATATTCCGGTGATGTGGATGCACTGGGTGTCCTGCGTGTGCTGGAAGCTGTCCGTGTCTGTGGTCTGACAAAGACCTGTAAGGTATATCAGGCATCTACTTCTGAACTGTATGGCAAGGTAGAAGAGGTTCCACAGAAAGAAACCACACCGTTTCATCCATATTCCCCTTACGCTGTGGCAAAGCAGTATGGCTTCTGGATGGTGAAGGAATACCGTGATGCTTATGGAATGTTCGCTGTTAACGGCATTCTGTTCAATCATGAGTCTGAGCGTCGTGGTGAAAATTTTGTTACCCGTAAGATCACACTGGCTGCAGGACGCATTGCAGAAGGTCTGCAGGATCATCTGGAACTGGGCAATATGGATTCCCTGCGTGACTGGGGCTATGCCAAAGATTATGTTGAGTGCATGTGGCTGATCATGCAGCAGGAGAAGCCAGAGGATTTTGTCATTGCGACAGGTGTACAGCACACGGTCCGCGACTTCACTGAGAAGGCGTTTGCAGCTAACGGTATGACCATCCGCTGGGAAGGTACCGGCATTGATGAGAAGGGTTACGATGCAGCTACCGGCAAGATGTTGGTATGCGTAAATCCCCAGTGGTTCCGGCCGACTGATGTGGACAATCTGTGGGGCGATCCGACTAAGGCGAAGACGGTTTTGGGATGGAATCCGCAGAAGACGAGCTATGAAGAACTGGTGGAGATTATGGCAAAGAATGACCGTGAGCTTGCAAAGCGCGAGAAGGCCATGAAGGCTGTTATGTAAGAAAGAAGGCATACGATTATGATGGAAAAAAATGCAAAAATTTATGTTGCAGGTCATCGCGGAATGGTAGGCTCTGCCATTGTCCGTGAGCTGCAGCGTCAGGGATATACGAATATTGTGACACGTACCCATAAGGAGCTGGATCTGACCCGTCAGGATGCAGTGGAGAAGTTTTTCGCTGCAGAAAAGCCGGAGTATGTGTTTCTCGCAGCTGCCAAAGTAGGCGGCATTGTGGCAAACCAGAATGCACTGGCTGATTTCATGTATGATAATATGATTTTGGAAATGAATGTGATTCACTCTGCATGGAAGAACGGCTGCAGGAAGCTGGAATTCTTAGGTTCTTCCTGTATTTATCCGCGTATGGCACCCCAGCCGATGAAGGAAAGCTGCCTGCTGACTTCTGAACTGGAGAAAACCAATGAGGCATATGCACTGGCAAAGATTTCCGGGTTAAAGTACTGTGAGTTTCTGAACCGCCAGTATGGCACAGACTATATTTCCGTAATGCCGACAAATCTGTACGGTCCAAATGACAACTATCATCCTACACACAGTCATGTGCTTCCGGCGCTGATCCGCCGTTTCCATGAGGCGAAGGAGAGCGATGCTGCAAGTGTAACCTGCTGGGGGGATGGTTCTCCGCTGCGTGAGTTTCTGTATGTGGATGACCTGGCAAATCTGTGTGTGTTCCTGATGAACAACTACTCAGGTAACGAGACTGTCAATGCTGGTACCGGCAAGGAACTGACTATTAAGGAGCTGACTGAGCTGGTTGCGAAGGTTGTAGGCTATAACGGTGAGATCAAATGGGATCCTGATAAGCCAAATGGTACACCGCGTAAGCTTCTGGATGTTTCCAAGGCAACGAACCTTGGCTGGACGTATAAAACCGAGCTTGAGGATGGCATACGCCTTGCGTATGAGGACTTTCTGAATAATCCCATGCGCGCTGAACGCTGATCTTATTTTTACGAGGAGAAGATTATGAATATCATTTTGTTGTCCGGCGGTTCCGGCAAGCGTCTGTGGCCCCTTTCCAATGACATCCGTTCCAAACAGTTTATCAAGATTTTCAAAAAGGAGGACGGCACCTATGAGTCCATGGTGCAGCGTGTCTACCGACAGATCAGGAAGGTGGACACAGATGCGACCGTGACTATTGCCACCAGTAAAACACAGGTTTCTGCGATCCACAACCAGCTGGGTGAGGACGTGGGCATCAGCGTAGAACCGTGCCGCCGTGATACATTCCCGGCCATTGCACTGGCAACAGCTTATCTGGTGGATGTGATGCATGTTGCCCCGTCTGAATCTGTGATAGTCTGCCCGGTTGACCCTTATGTGGAGGATGATTACTTTGAAGCATTGAAGGAACTGTCAGAGCAAGCAGACAAGTGCGAGGCAAATCTGGTACTGATGGGTATTGAGCCGACCTATCCCAGTGAAAAGTACGGCTACATCATCCCTGAGAGTGCAGACCATGTGGCTGAGGTAAGAACCTTCAGGGAGAAACCGACAGCGGATGTGGCAGAACAGTATATTGCACAGGGAGCACTCTGGAATGGCGGTGTGTTTGCTTATAAACTGGGCTATGTGATGGATAAAGCCCATGAGATGATGGATTTTACAGACTATCAGGATTTGTTCGACAAGTACGATACCATGAAGAAGATTTCTTTCGACTATGCTGTGGCAGAGCATGAGTCAAAAATTCAGGTTGTCCGTTTTGCCGGTATGTGGAAAGACCTTGGCACATGGAATACGCTGACTGAGGCAATGGACGAAAGCATTATTGGTAAGGGGGAGTTGAACGACAAGTGCTCCGGAGTCCATATCATCAATGAAATGGATGTGCCGGTACTGGCAATGGGTTTGCATGATCTGGTGATCTCCGCATCACCGGAAGGCATTCTGGTCTCGGATAAAGAGCAGAGTTCTTACATTAAGCCGTTTGTAGATAAGTTTGAACAGCAGATTATGTTTGCTGAGAAGTCCTGGGGCAGTTTTAAGGTGGTCGATGTGGAAACCACATCCCTGACGATTAAGGTAACCTTAAATCCCGGCCACAGTATGAATTACCACAGCCACAAGAACCGGGATGAGGTGTGGGTAGTCATATCCGGTGAAGGAAAAACCATCGTGGATGGTATGGAGCAGATGGTAAAGCCAGGTGACGTTATAACTATGTCCGCAGGCTGCCGTCATACTGTGATAGCTGATACGGAACTGAAGCTGATTGAGGTACAGCTGGGTGCGGATATCAACGTCCACGATAAGCAGAAGTTTGAGCTGGAGCAGTAAACAAGATAGAAAATACGACTGGTAAGAAAGACAGAAATGGTGATCAATGGACGTATGCATGGAAAAAAGAAATGAACCCCTTTTGCTCCGTCCGGCAGGTAAGGATTACCTGTGGGGTGGAAAAAGGCTGAACGATGAATATGGGAAGAATATTGAGTTGTCTCCGTTGGCAGAAACATGGGAATGTTCCACGCATCCGGATGGGGTAAGTACTGTGTGTTGTGGAACGTTTGACAAAATGGAGCTGACTGCGGTCATAAAAGCCCACCCGGAGTATCTGGGAGAACGGCATAAGGGCGAAACAACGCTGCCAATCCTGGTGAAGCTGATCGATGCAAGAAAGGATCTGTCTGTGCAGGTGCATCCGGATGATGACTATGCAAAGATGAAGGAACATGGTCAGCTTGGAAAAACGGAGATGTGGTATGTGCTGGATGCAGCCAGGGATGCAAAACTGATCTACGGTTTGCGGCAGGACTGCACAAAGAAAGAAATGCAAAAGGCACTGGCAGAAGGTACGGTGATGAAGTATCTGCAGAAGGTACCTATTCACAAGGATGACCTGTTTTTTATCCCTGCAGGCACGATCCATGCCATTGGGGCAGGTGCACTCGTGGCAGAAATCCAGGAAAGCTCAAACCTGACCTATCGGCTGTATGATTACGACCGCATAGGAAAGGACGGGAAGAAAAGGGAACTGCATATCGACAAGGCGTTGGATGTGGCAGATCTTTACGGCAGTACAGAGCCGAGACAGCCGCTGCGGGTTCTGAAGTACCGTCCGGGGATGGCATCGGAGCTATTGATACGCTGCAAATATTTTGAAGTATACCGGATGCTTATCAATACAGAACGCCGACAGACGGTGCATTACCGTGCGGACAGGATGGCATTTCGGGTATTACTGTGCATGGATGGCTGTGGCACGATATCCTATGATGAGGGAACTGTTAATTTTTATAAGGGAGACTGTGTGTTTGTGCCGGCGGATTCAGAAGTCCTTACGATTCACGGACAGGCGCAGTTCCTTGATATCAGAGGATAAAATACAGAACTCCAGGGTATGGGGAAAGACAGGTAGGTAAGATGAAGATTAAGAAGGAATATGAAAGATGGCTGGCAAATGCAGTGGCAGATACGGATGTTGCTGCGGAACTGAAGGCAATGGACTATGTGGAAGTCGAAGATGCGTTTTATCGTGATCTGGCATTTGGAACAGGCGGTCTGCGCGGTGTGATCGGTGCAGGAACAAACCGTATGAACATTTACACAGTTGCAAAGGCTTCTCAGGGATTAGCAGACTATTTGAAGAAACACTTTAAAGAACCTTCTGTTGCAATCGGCTACGACAGCCGTATCAAGAGCGATGTGTTTGCAAAAGTCGCAGCAGGGGTGTTTACAGCAAATGGTGTCAGTGTCAATATCTGGCCTGTCCTGATGCCGGTGCCGACCGTATCTTTTGCGACTCGCTATCTGCATACTTCTGCAGGTGTCATGGTGACAGCTTCCCACAATCCCGGCAAATACAATGGTTACAAGGTCTATGGTGCTGACGGCTGTCAGATCACGACCGAAGCAGCGGCGGAGATTCTTGCCGAGATTGAAAAACTTGACATCTTTGCGGATGTCAAGACCAGTGATTTTGAAGCTGGCGTGGCAAACGGCAGCATCCGGTATATTCCGGACGAGGTTTACACTGCATTTGTAGAGCAGGTCAAGAGTCAGTCAGTCTTGTTTGGCGAGAACGTCAACAAGAATGTAGCCATCGTGTACAGCCCGCTGAATGGTACGGGGTTGAAGCCAGTGACCCGCACCCTCCAGGAGATGGGTTACACTAACATTACTGTGGTCAAGGAGCAGGAGCAGCCAGACGGACACTTTCCGACCTGTCCTTACCCGAATCCTGAGATCAAGGAAGCAATGGCACTGGGCATGGAGTATGCCAGGAAGTGCAACGCTGACTTGTTGTTGGCAACTGACCCGGATTGTGACCGTGTGGGTATTGCTGTCAAGAATAAGGCTGGGGAGTATGAGCTGCTGACCGGCAACCAGACAGGTATGCTGTTGCTGGATTACATTTGCAGTCAGCGCATCAAGCACGGTAAGATGCCTGCCGACCCGGTCATGATCAAGACCATCGTGACGATGGATATGGGCGAGCAGATTGCCGCCCATTACGGACTGCGTACCGTCAACGTGTTGACTGGTTTTAAGTTCATCGGCGAGCAGATTGGCAAGCTGGAACAGCTGGGGAAAGCAGACAGTTATGTGTTCGGCTTCGAAGAAAGCTATGGTTATCTGACCGGCTCTTACGTCCGCGACAAGGACGGCGTGGATGGTGCGTATATGATCTGTGAGATGTTCAGCTACTATGCCACCCGGGGCATCAGCCTGTTGGACAAGCTGGATGAACTGTATAAGACATATGGTTACTGCCTGAACACCCTGCACAGCTATGAGTTCGATGGCAGCGCAGGTTTTGCCAGGATGCAGAGCATCATGCAGGCATTCCGCGGTGGCATTAAGGAGTTTGGCGGAAAGAAGGTTGTCAGGCTGTTGGATTATGTACAGGGACTGGATGGATTGCCCAAGTCTGATGTGTTAAAATTCCTGCTGGAAGACAACTGCTCTCTGGTGGTACGTCCTTCTGGTACCGAACCTAAGCTGAAAATTTATATTTCTGTCAGTGCTGAGAATAAAGAAATGGCAGAGGAAGTAGAAGATGAGATTGCTAAAACTGCAGAAAAGTGGATTTGTTGATTTTGAAAGGCTCCGTAAGGAGCCTTTCGGTGATAATTGGAGAAAAGTATACTGTTAATGTTTAAGAAGTAACGACAGTACACGAGGTCGTGCTCCTCTTTCGTATCGAAATCCAAGTGCGTGACGTATAATTTCCGGTAAATATAATTTTTCTCCATCGCGTGTCAGATAACCTGACTGAATCATGGATTTCTCTTCAGAAGCGGTAAGAGCATCTTCTTCCAAATTCATGGGAAGTGTCTTTTTTTCAGAGTTTTGTTCCTTTTTTAATTCTTCATTTAAATGGGCAAAAGAATCTAATGAGGAATTGACAGATTTTACAAATAATTGTTCCCAAAAACTCATCCAGTCAAGTTCTTTGGCTGCATTGGAATTCAAATCAATAGTATTATCAATGTAATCCGGTTTATAAATATAGGATCTAAGCAAAGAAAATTGTGTTGACTCTGCGCCAATATTGACGTATAATTGGCACAGGAGGAGTTGACATGGTTAAGATAAAAGAGTGGAGACACGGACTGGGAATTACCCAAAAAGCTCTTGCTGATGCAGCAGGGCTGGATCTTCGCTGGGTTCAGAAATTGGAAGCCGGTGATATTGATATTCAAAACGTTACAGTAAAGAGATTTTCTCTTCTCATGAAAGGAATCAGCGAACTCTCCCGGCAGGTTTCGTGTCCATGTTCAATGAAATCAGATATAGAAACAGTGAATGAAATCCATGAAATGGTGGACAGACTTTTTAAGGAGGATTCAGCATGACTGGTGAAGCTACTCTTAGCAATGAGAAAAATTATACAGTATTTCGTTTTGGTAATCATGTGATTCGCTTTGCTGCACCGTATTCTTTGGAGCATTACACGGAAGTGAAAGAGTGGGATAACGGCTACTTGGTAGTGATGGCGAAGTATAAGCAGAATGCTGAACCGGAAGAAGAATACATTGATCTTGTACCGATTCTTCAAAATCTTTATTTTGATGCTGATAAATTTCTAGAACCAATAAAAGGAGTGAAGGTTGCAAATGGCTGATATTAAACAGGTTGCGGATGCGGCGGACATGATTGTGAACGGCTATGCGTTCACACGATGCACAGAGGGCTATCGCGTGTTGAATCTGAATCGCCCAGATCGTGCGGCAGTGTTTTCAAAAGATGGTAAGGTACTTGAAACAAGCATGGATGACATTGAAGTGCGTATTGCTGGAGATTATCTGGAGAAGAACCGTAAGTTTATGGAGGATTAAGATGCCGAAGTATTATGAATATAAAATTGCAGGATACTATTTGTACTTCACATCTTACTGTGTGATTGAGTGTATGCACGTTCATGCGAGTGACCGTAAATTAACCGAGGCAGGTTCGGCAAAGTTTTTTGTAAAAGACAACGGCGATACTGTGCTGCAGAATCGTGGTATTCTCAATGATAGAGAAATCAGAAAGATACAGGAGTTTATCAAACAGAACTATCAGGAAATGTACTTGAAGTGGTCAGAGTATAGCCATGAAGGCTACTATGGAAAAAACAATTAAGTATCGCAACATTGGGATCTTTTATATCTCCTTTCCTTATCATACTTATATTGCAATACGTATTTATACGTATGTCAATTGCTTCGTATGTTTTTCGTATTGTATATTGTGGTCTGATGGGAAGGCAATATGTGGAGTGCTTTGTTTACGACGGGCTATCTGACACAGACAGGAAAGAAAAGCCAGTATGTCAGGAGAAGGATAGTATTAACCCTGCCGGTTTCAAACTGACAGGGTATTTTTTTGTCCATTTTCAGAACAAAAACCTTGAAAAAGAATAAAAAATCTGTTAAAATAAGAACAATAAGTTCTAAAAAATACGAATAAATCAATACAAACAGGGAATAATAATCATAGACGTATTCCTTTATTTTTTACATCAGAAAAGCCCAAAATGTTCTTCCTGAAATCGTAGATTATCACACTAAGGGATTCAGTTTCTTTCGGATTCGATAATTTTCAACTACGGATAATTTTACATAATGTGACACATCTTGTCAATATTTATAAAGCAATCTGCTAAATTCTATGCTATTTTACCAAAGCATATTTATATTATCATTCGTTTTTATGAAATTTTTAATGAGGTTCATCCTTTAATTCGCCATATGGAGCTAAATGGCTTAGCTCATTCACCGTAAATAAAACCGTCACGCGGAAATTGAAAGGAGAACCACTAATTATGCCACGAAAAGGTGAAAACATTTACAAACGCAAAGATGGACGATGGGAAGGAAGATACATCAAAGCACGGTCAAAGACCGGAAAAGCTGTTTACGGATATGTATATGCCCCCACCTATAAGGAAGCAAAAAGAAAGCGCAGTCAAGCTATTATTAATATAGAAGCGAACCAGACTACTATCTGCAAAGTTCCCGAAACTACAATGCCAACATGTTTTATCAGAAAACTGGCAAATGACTGGATGAATTCCATACAGTCTCAAATCAAAAAGTCTTCTTATGTTAAATACTACAATATACTTCATACTTATATTCTTCCGGAATTTGATAATGTTCCATTAAGTGAACTCACTTCATCCCGGATTCAAAAATTCTGTGATGACCTTCTTACACATGGCAGCTCATCCGGAGAGGGACTCTCACCAAAGACGGTTCTAGACATTCTGTCTCTGGTGAGAAGTCTGCTCAGATATGCCCAGATTCAGGGATATCAGCCGCCAAGTACCGGAAAGGAGATCATCATCCGCCAGACTGCGCCGGATACAGTCGTAATTCCACGTTCCTCTCAGGACATTCTCTGCCGATATCTTTATGCCAACATGTCAGAACGCAATCTTGGGATTCTGCTGTGTCTTTTTACGGGAATGCGGGTTGGTGAAATCTGTGCGCTGAAATGGGAAGATTTTTCATTTCAGGAAAAATCTATCCATGTCCACAACACAATGCAGCGGCTGCAAATTCCAGATTCCACCACCGCACAGAAAACCCGTATTATGGTTACATCGCCCAAAAGCAAATGTTCTATCCGTACAATTCCAATTCCAGACAGTTTGATCCAGCTCATTCAAAAGGAATTTCCCAACCGTCAGGGATATGTTCTTGCCGCTGTAAATGAAAAATATATTGAACCCCGCACTATGCAGAAATATTTCCATTATGTACAGAAACAGTGTGGCCTAGTTCCTGTGAATTTCCATGCACTGAGACATACATTTGCCACACGCTGTATTGAACTCGGCTTTGATGTCAAGAGCCTGAGTGAAATTCTTGGACACGCTACTGTAAATATTACCCTGAACCGGTATGTGCATCCCTCCATGGAACTAAAGCAGCAAAACATGCAAAAGCTCTCCTGCCTGTTAACAGTCATATAATCTGGTCAAAAACCCCGAAGCTCCTGATAACTACAGGAGTTTCGGGGTTTTGTACCATTTAGTGTGATACTCTGTGGCTTCAGTTGGAAAATGAGGTGACCTCCGCCATGTTATTCGTGTACGAATGTACGGGAAATATTATCGCAGACTTTAAGAAATTTTACGACACCCAATTGTCAGAACAGGATAAGAAAAAAATTTTCATCCCCACCTATGACTGCATGAAAAGATACCAGGGTTCCTGGCATGTAGAGCAGAAACCACTGTTTACAGACTGCTTCTTCATAGAATGCAGGAACAAAGAGGAACTGAAAACCACACTGAGCAGACAGCACTGCTCAGACTCTCTGGCAGAAGCTGTCATGTCCGGCATAACACCCTTACGTCCGGAACAGGAAGAATTCCTGAAAGCACTGATGCAGCCGGATACAAAGACAATCTCAATGTCAACAGGCTACATCAAAGACGGCACAACTCATGTGACACAGGGACCCCTTCAGGGAAGAGAGAAATTTATCCGCAGAATTGACAGACATAAACGCCTTGCGTGGCTGGTACTCCCGGCGGGAGATGGACAGCAGGAACTGCGCACAGGTCTGGAAATTATTTCAAAAGGGTGATGCACAAATATGAAGATGAGAAAGAGAAATATGACAAATATAAATAAAGAATAAAAAAGCCGGAACATAAAAGACTGCGGCTTATTTGGTTTGTCCGAAGATATCAGACCAGATTGAAGATGCTTTAAAAAAAGAAAAAAGAAGGAGAAGATGAGGAAGAGCGTATGTATAGGAAAAAGTCAAGAGGATGGTATAAACACAAGGATTTCATACTTATAGATTTAATATGCTTATTCTTGTCCTTACTAATTGCACATCTGATTCGAAATGGTTCTGTTCAGAGTCTGTTCAGAGCGGGAATTTACCGCAATATGATAAGCTTCGTAATATTGGCGGATTTATTTCTAATCATTATTTTTGAATCTTACAAAGGAGTTCTGAGAAGGGGGCATTATCACAATGTCATTAACTTTAGCAAAAAGCAGAAATCGTAAGTATTTATAAAACTATGA
>ENA-OPAQ01001077-OPAQ01001077.1-human-gut-metagenome-genome-assembly--contig:-NODE-1077-length-21350-cov-4.681381_pt1 | contig 21350 bp, 18 predicted proteins | sample MGYA00241058_ERZ501432 | MGnify/ENA primary metagenome ERZ501432 (study PRJEB25962, sample SAMEA2042570) | human gut metagenome | biome: human gut; feature: human-associated habitat; material: faeces... | reverse complement strand
CCGTGCCCAGCAGGAATACTTAGGCTCCATCAGCGAATGCTTCAAGTCGTCGATCAGCTCCGCCATGTTATTGTAACGGCGGTCCGGGCTCTTCTGGGTACATTTTAAGATGATCTGCTCCAGTGCGAACGGAAGGTTCGGGGTATATTTGGATGGAGATTCAATCTCCTCCTGCAGATGCTTGATTGCGATGGCAACGGTGGTATCGCCGTCAAACGGCACTCTTCCGGTTACCATCTCGTACATGGTGATGCCAAGGGAATAGATATCACTCTTATAGTCCGAATATCCGCCGCGCACCTGCTCCGGAGAGCTGTAATGTACGCTTCCCATAACGTTCGAACTGATCGTATTGGAAGAAGTTGCCTTTGCAATACCAAAGTCGGAAAGTTTTACTTTTCCGTCTGTGGAAATGATGATGTTCTGCGGTTTGACATCGCGGTGTACAATATTGCGGTTGTGTGCTGCTTCAAGACCAAGGGAAACCTGAATGGCGATGCTGGTTGCCTCTTTTACGCTCAGTTTCCCTTTGCGGTCAATGTAATCCTTCAGAGTAATTCCCTCGACAAGCTCCATGACGATATAGTAAACGCCGCGGTCCTCCCCGACATCGTACACGTTTACAATATTCGGATGGGACAGTCCTGCTGCGGCCTGTGCCTCCGTGCGGAACTTGCGGATAAAGGTTTTATCCTCCCGGAATTCCGGTTTTAAAACCTTGACGGCCACCATGCGGTTCAGCTTGTGGTCTTTTGCTTTGTAGACATCAGCCATACCGCCGGAACCGATCCGGCTTATGATCTCATATCGTTCTCCTAAAATAACGCCCTCTTTTAACATTCTTTCACCTCGTTTGTAAATGGTTCAACGACAATGACTGCGATATTGTCTCTGCCGCCATTTGCATTTGCTTTATCAATTAAACGTTTCGCCTTGTCCTCACCGTCTTCTCGGCAGATGAGTTCGAAAATCTCCTCATCCGTTACCATGTTGGAAAGGCCGTCCGAGCACATCACCAATTGATTGCCCTCTTCAAGCTGAATGTCAAAGAAATCAATCTTTACGGTATCCTGTGTGCCTACTGCTCTGGTAATAATGTTTTTGTCCGGGTGATTCCGCGCCTGCTCGGGAGTGAGTTCTCCAAGGCGCACCATCTCTGCAATCAGGGAATGGTCCTGCGTCACCTGGTCAAACGTGCCATCTGCTGCCAGATACAGCCTGCTGTCTCCTACGTTTGCAACGTAGGCATAGTTGCCGACAACCGTAGCTACTACCATCGTCGTACCCATGCCTTCCATGGATATATCTCGTTTTGCCTGCTCAAAAATCTGGCTGTTTGCTGCTTCAATTCCATGCCGAATAATCCGCACCGGGTTGAAATTCGTATCCCTTTTTACAGATTCCACCAGTACAGAAACACCGTAACGCGAAGCAAAATCGCCCGCGTTATGGCCTCCCATGCCGTCTGCAACGACAAAGAGGTTCGGAAGGTTTCCGACCGGAGAGGCGGAGGCAAACACAAAATCCTGGTTCATCGTCCGTTTCTGTCCGATATCGGTTGCAGAAAATACCTTCATGCTTTTTTCTCCTGTATTGACAGCCGCTTTTTACGGCTGTTCGTTTGATTTATCGATAAAACTTTTTCTTAACTGTCCACAGGCTCCGTCAATATCGGCGCCCATTTCCCTTCTAATAGTAACATTAATTCCGTATTTTTCAAGTTTATTTTTGAAATTCTCTACGACTTTTTTCGTTGATTTCACGTAATCGCGCTCTTTGATCGGGTTGACCGGGATCAGATTTACATGACAGTTGATATCCGAAATCCGCGCGGAAAGCTCTTTTGCATCGGCTTCGCTGTCATTTTTCCCGCCAACGAGAGAGTACTCAAATGTAATCCGACGGCCTGTTTTTGCAAAGTAATTGCGGCATGCATCGAGAATTTCATCAATAGAATATTTATTGGCAATCGGCATCAGCTCGCGGCGCTTTTCATCGTTCGGCGCATGAAGGGAAAGTGCCAGGGTGATCTGGAGTCCCTCATCTGCCAATTTGTACATATTCGGTACGATTCCGCAGGTGGAAACGGTGATGTTTCTCTGGCTGATGTTGAGTCCTTCCTGGCTCGAAAGCAGCCGCACGAAGCGCACCAGATTGTCGTAGTTGTCCATCGGCTCACCCGTTCCCATGACAACCAGATTGGAGACCCGCTCCCCGGTGTCCTCCCAAATCCGGTAAATCTGGTCGAGCATCTCCGACGGAGTCAGGCACCGCACGAGTCCGCCGATTGTGGACGCGCAGAAGCGGCAGCCCATCCGGCAACCGACCTGGGATGAGATGCAGACGGAATTTCCGTGGTGGTACTTCATCCAGACGCTCTCGATCACGTTGCCGTCGCTAAGGCGGAACAGGTATTTTCTCGTTCCGTCGATTTTGGACTCCTGCACCTGCACTTTTTCGAGACAGGTAAGCGGATACTGTTCCTTTAATTTTTCCCGGAAGGCAAGCGAGAGATTCGTCATCTCATCGTAGCTGCCCGCCAGACGATGATGCATCCAGTCGTATAACTGTTTGGCACGGAACGGCTTTTCTCCCATCTGCTGGCAGGCGTCCTTTAATTCGTCTAAGGTCATTGATTTAATATCCATCTGTTACGCCCGTCCTTTCTCTGTTTTCCGGAATTTTGCAAGGAAAAATCCGTCTGTCTTGTGTACCCCCGGGATCAGCTGCAGCTGTCCTTTGGCCGTTTCTCCGCTTTTCAGCTCATCCGGCAGCAGTTCATCCAGACTGACTGCTTCAAACGGGAACTGTTCCAGAAACCATGCGGCATTCTCGCTGTTTTCTTTTCTGTTGACGGTACATGTGCTGTACAGCAGTGTGCCGCCCGGCTTTACGTACGATGCGGCATTTGCAAGGATTGCCCGCTGAATCCGTACCAGCTCCTCTTCTTTTTCTTTTGAAGCGTAATATTTGATATCCGGCTTTCTGCCGATGACGCCGTATCCGGTGCACGGCAGGTCCGCAATCACAACGTCCGCTTTTCCGATCCATTCCGCATCGAGCTGTTCCGCATCTTTTACCTTCGGCACGACGCAGGAAACACCTGCTCTCTGCACATTTTCCCGGATCAGATCGACCTTGTATTCGGTGAGATCACGCGCTTCCACGCATCCCTGATTTCTCATTTTATCTGCTGCATGGAGGCTCTTTCCACCCGGTGCCGCGCAGAGATCCAGCACCTGGTCACCCGGCTTTGGATCCGCCAGATGCGCCGCCATCATGGAGCTCACATCCTGAATCTGGAACCGGCCTTCCTGGAAGGCATTCAGTGATGCGATCGTCTCAAAGTTTTTCAGATAGAACGCCTCGCCAAGATACGGCGCTTTTTCCAGCTCTGCCTCCTGGCTTTCCAGGCTTTTCTTCGTCTCCTCGATCGTATTGTTCCAGCGGTTGATACGGATCGTCACCTGTTTTTCTTTTAGGAAATCCGCCATCATCGTTTCTGCCGTTTCTTTTCCGTACTGGGATACGAACTCCTCAACCAGAAATTCCGGCATGGAGTATTTCACGGAAAGATACTGCGTAGTATTGTTCTCCTTCGGCATCGGCAGATGATCTTTCTCCCGCACGATCGTGCGCAGAACGCCGTTGACAAAGCCCTTTAAGTTGTAAAAATGCTTCTTTTCCGCCAGTTTCACCGCCTCATTGACGACTGCCGAATCCGGTACTGCGTCAAGAAAACGGATCTGGTACACCGACATCCGTAAGATCGCACGAATCACCGGCTTGCATTTGTTGATCTTGATTTTGGAATACTGATTGATGATGTAGTCATTCTGGATGCCGTATTCCACGGTTCCCTCGCAGACCCGCTTGATAAACGCACGGTCCTGCCGCGGCAGGAACTGGTATTTATCGAGGGCATCCCTTACAGCAAGATGGCAGGGCGTTTTCTCCCTGTCCATCTCAAGCAGAATGTTCATAATCAGCTCTCTTGTATTGATTGTATCAGTCATCATTTCTCCTAAATGCTCCGGATAAAATCAGCAGCCGGAGCAGCTGCAGCAGAGAACCGATCACCGCTGCCACGTATGTCATGGCTGCAGCCCAGAGTACTTTCTTGACTCCGTCGTGTTCCGTCTCTGTCACCATACCGCCCTCACTGAGCATTTTTAATGCTCTTCTCGACGCATCGAACTCGACCGGAAGTGTTACCACCTGGAATGCCAGTGCCAGCACAAACAGCCAGATACCGGCTTTCACCAGCATCGGAAGGCTGAAAATCAGTCCGATCAGGAACAGCGGCCAGAAAAGCTGGGATCCAAGATTCGCTGCCGGAACAATGGCGCTTCTTACTTTCAGCGGCACGTAATCCGTATTGTGCTGTACGGCATGGCCGCACTCATGCGCTGCGACACCGATCGCTGCGACCGAGGTTGAATCGTAAACCGCATCCGATAAATTCACGGTTTTTGTCCGCGGATCATAGTGATCGGTCAGTTTACCGGATACGTGGCGGACGGTCACATCGTAGATGCCGGCCTGATGCAGAATGCGCATCGCCGCCTCGCGTCCCGTCATGCCGCTGTACGAGCGGACGGTCTGATATTTGCTGAAAATCGTGTTCATGCGGACGGATACCGCCATGGAAATCAGTGCGGCAAGAATCACCAGCAGATACGTACTGTCATAAAAAAGTCCCATATCGTTTTTCTCCTTTTTTCTCAGGCACAGCAGCCATCACACCGCTGTGCCGTTCCCCGCCTCAACTTCAGGTTGCTTTTTCTCTTTTATTCGCCAAGTCTGGTACCCGGCTCGATCGCATAGCCGCGCAGGAAATCGGCGGTTTTCATCCGTTTCTTTCCTTCGAGCTGCAGCTCCTCGATCACCAGAATGCCGTCTCCCGTCTTTACATGGAGACCTGTCTCATCTGCCACCCAGACTTTTCCGGCACTCTTCGTCGGATTCTGTCCCGGAATTTTCGAGAACAGATCGCCGCCGAACATGGCAATGACTTTGGCATCCCAGATTTTCAGGTTCTTTCCGTTTACTTTTGTAAAAGCACTCGGCCACGGGCTCATCGCACGGATCTGACGTTCGATCTCAACGGCACTCTTCGTCCAGTCGATCTTTCCGTCTTCTTTTTTGATCATCCGCGCATACTCTGTAGTGCTTATCTCCGGCTGTTTTTCCGGTGTCACTTCGCCTTTTTCAAGTTTTGGAAGTGTCTCCACCAGAAGTTTTGCTCCGGCTGCGGCGAGCTTGTCAAAGAGACTGCCGCCGGTCTCATCTGCTGCAAGCGGAACTTCCACTTTCGTCAGCATATCGCCTGTGTCGAGGCCTTCATCCATCTTCATAATGGTTACGCCGCTCACTTCATCGCCGTTCATGACAGCCCACTGGATCGGCGCTGCTCCGCGGTAAGCCGGAAGCAGGGATGCATGAACGTTGATGCATCCGTATTTCGGCATGTCCAAAATCTCTTTTGGAATAATCTGGCCGAATGCAACGACAACGATCACATCCGGCTCCATTTTCCGGATCTCCTCGATCGCCTCTGCATCCCGCACGCGGCGCGGCTGATAGACCGGAAGGCCGTGTTTTTCGGCTGCCTCTTTCACCGGTGTCGGCATCATCTGTTTTCCGCGGCCCTTCGGTTTGTCCGGCTGGGTCACAACGCCTGTGATCTCATAACCGGCCTCCACGAGCGCCTCAAGTGTTCCCACGGAGAAATCCGGGGTTCCCATAAATACCACTTTCATCTGAAGTCATCTCCTTTATTTTAAGACTTACTCTTCGTCCTCGTACTCCTCATACTCATCGTACGTGTTGTCCCAGAGTTCGCCTTCTACTTTTTCTGTATACATATGTCCATCGAGGTGATCGCACTCGTGGCAGATGCAGCGGGCAAGAAGTTCGGTTCCCTCCAGTTCAAACGGCTGCATGTCGCGGTCCAGCGCTCTTACCTTTACGTAATTCGGACGGGTTACTGTACCGGATTTTCCCGGAAGGCTTAAGCAGCCTTCTGCTCCTGTCTGGCTTCCGGAAGTCTCCAGGATTTCCGGATTGATCAGAAGATGTGGGGTTCCATCCACATCCATGACTACGATTCTCTTTAAGATGCCGACCTGCGGTGCGGCAAGGCCGACACCGTTTGCCTCATACATGGTGTCAAACATGTCGTCGATCAGCTCGCTGATTCTTGGTGTCATCTTCTCCACCGGTCTGCATTTTTTCGTTAATACGCGGTCGCCTACGACTCTGATTTCTCTGATTGCCATAATTCTTTTCCTTTCTTTTGCTCTTCTATTATAAATAATCTATGTGTAAATAGTATGAAAAAACTAATACTTTCTGCTGAAGTCAAACTGTAAATAAACGGTACGGAAGCCTTTGTTAATCTCGATATACCGCTCCAGTTTTTCCCGCAGCTCTGCCAGCACCTCTTCCTGCGGCGCGCGTACATACACGGCCATGCGGTACAGGTCATTGATTTTCGACACTGCCTCACTTGCCGGGCCGATGATCTGGACTTCGCGGTTTCCCCGGATGCGGATGAGATATCTGCGAATGTATTCCATCGCCTGCGTCAGATGCGCTTCATCCTCCCCGGCTCCGTGGATCGCCAGAAGCTCCGCCGCTGGGGGATATCCCATCAGACGGCGGTAGTCCATTTCTTTCTCATAAAATGTCCCGTAATCCTGCTCTGCCGCCGTCTGAATGCTGTAATGTTCGGGATGGTACGTCTGAATGACTGCCATTCCCGGCTTTTCGCCTCTTCCGGCGCGGCCGACTGCCTGCGTCAGCAGCTGGAACGTACGCTCCCCGGCACGGTAATCGACTGCATTCAGGGAGAGATCCGCCGCCAGCGCTCCCACCAGCGTGACATTCGGGAAATCGTGGCCTTTTACGATCATCTGGGTTCCAATCAGGATATCAGCCTCCCCCGCCGCAAATGAGGACAGGATTTCTTCATAACTGTTTTTCGTTTTTGTCGTGTCGCCGTCCATCCTAAGAACGCGTGCCTTTGGAAACAGCTTTTTCACGTTCTGCTCGATCTGCTGTGTGCCGGCACGGAAGCCGCCGATGTACGGGGAACCGCACGACGGGCACGCATGTACCTGCGGTGTTTCATAACCGCAGTAATGGCAGACGAGCTTTCCGTTATTGTGTGCTGTCAGTGATACATCGCAGTGCGGGCATTTCATCACATGGCCGCATGCACGGCACGAGACGAAGCCCGCATAGCCTCTGCGGTTCAGAAACAGTACAACCTGTTCCTTTTTTTCAAGCCGTTTTTCGATCTCTTCCCGCAGTTTTCCGGACAGAATCGAACGGTTTCCCATCTGTAATTCTTCCCGCATATCCGCGATCCATACGGACGGAAGTGCTGCATTTCCGTACCGCGCATCCATCCGGAACAGCGCGTACGCTCCCGTCTCGCAGGCGTAAGAAGCATCCACCGACGGCGTTGCCGAACCCATCACCACATGGGCATGCTCCAGCCCGGCGCGGCGCACGGCGGTCTCCCTTGCATGGTAGCGCGGCGTCACTTCACTTTTATAGGAGGTTTCATGCTCCTCATCGATTACGATCAGTCCCAGTTCCGGAAACGGTGCAAAGAGTGCGGAACGCGGACCGATCATAATACTGACCTCCCCGCGCCGCGCGCGCTCCATCTGGTCGGCGCGCTCGGACGGTGTCATCCGCGAGTTGACCACCGTGACCCTTGTTCCAAACCGTGCGCAGAACCGCTCCACGTTCTGATACGTCAGCGCAATCTCCGGGATCAACACGATCACCTGTTTTCCTTCTGAGAGCACTCGCTCCATCAGCTCCATATAGACGAGCGTTTTGCCGCTTCCCGTCACACCGCGGATCAGGCAGGGGCGGTTCTGCCCTTCCCATTCCTTTCGAATGCCGTCCACCACGGCCTGCTGCTGTTCGTTTGGTTTTCCCGCAGTTGTTCTTCCTGCCGCATCAGATACCGGATTTCTCCAGGTGCTCGTACGGCGGATTTCCAACACGCCCTGCTCTTCCATCACGTGCAGCGTATCTGCCGTGATTTTCAGTTCCTTGCTCACAACCGGCCCTGGAAGAACCGGCTGGGCCAGCAGCGCGTTTAAGAGACGGATTCTCGCTTTATAATTTTTCTTTCTGTAGTTTTCCAGCAGCTCCTCACATTTCGCAGGATCTGCAAGAAGCGCAATTTCGCGGGTTTCTTTCCCGCGCGCCTTTACTTTGACCGGAAGCACCGTCTTTAACGCCTGGATCATCGTCGATCCGTACGTATGACGCATCCACGCGGCGAGCGCGATGAGCTTCGTCTCTACAGTCGCCGCATCCTTTTGTACCGCAAGGATGGCCTTCATCCGGTCCTGCGGATATTTCGGCTCGTTTCCGATGGAAAGCACATAGCCGGTGATCATGCGGTTTCCGTTTCCAAACGGAATCTGTACCGCCGTTCCCGGACCGATCTCCCCTGTCAGTTCCGGCGGAATCTTGTACTGAAAGGTCCGGTCCAGTTTTTCATTTGTGATATCTACGATTACATCAGCGTAAACGCTGCTCATACATTCCCCTTACTTTCTTCCAGTATTTCCCGGATCAGCACGCGCTCATCCATCTCGTACCGTTTCCCCTTCCGGATCTGATACGTTTCGTGGCCTTTTCCCGCGAGCACCACGAGATCGCCCGGCTGCCGGTTTTCGATCACATACCGGATCGCCTCCTTACGGTCTGCAATCTCAACGAAAGCGCCTTCTGTTTTCCCGATTCCCGTCCGGATATCGTCCAGAATCGCCTGTGGTTCCTCATCCCGCGGATTGTCCGAGGTGATGACGGTCAGATCCGCCAGACGCCCCGACACCTCTCCCATCTGGAATCTCCGGTCCCGCGCGCGGTTTCCGCCGCAGCCGAAGAGACAGATCAGGCGCTTCGGATGGTATTTCCGCAGTGTCTTTAACAGGCTTTCGAGGCTCATCGCATTGTGTGCGTAGTCAATGAGAAGCGTCATTTCCGGATACACCGGAACTGCCTCACACCGCCCACGGACGCGGACTGCGGAAAGTGCCTCCTGCATCGCCTTTTCCGGGATTCCCATCTGCGCGCAGACCGCAATGGCGGCAAGCGAGTTGGAAACGGAAAACAGACCCGGCAGATCTACCCGTACCGGAAAATCCGCTGCGCCCTGCACCCGGTATGAGACACCGAGCACGCCAGGCGCCTGATCGAGTGCTGCATCTGCCGCCATAAAATCAGCTTTTTCCCTGCATCCGAATGTCACCAGACGGCAGGTACTCTGCCTTATGATCTCCGGAAACCTTTTGTCATCCCGGTTTACAATTCCGGTTCTGCAGGTGCGAAGCAGCTTCTTTTTGCAGGATAGATATTCTGCAAACGATGCATGCTCCCCGGCGCCGATGTGGTCGTTTCCAATGTTGGTGAACACACCGTAATCAAACGTAAATCCATCACACCGGTGCTGTTTTTCCGCCTGCGAGGAAACCTCCATCACAACATGGGTGCAGCCCTCCCGCATCATTTCAGAAAACAGCTTCTGCAGCACAACAGGCTCCGGCGTTGTATTTTCTGACGGAATGCTTTTTTCCCCGATCCTCGTCTCGATCGTTCCGATGAGTCCTGCGCGGATCCCTGCTTTTCGCAGGATTTCGTAAATCATATATGCCGTCGTCGTCTTTCCCTTCGTGCCGGTCACTCCGATTGTCACAAAGTGCTGCGCCGGATCGTCCTCCCAGGCACAGGAAAGCTGTGCGAGTGCTTCTCTGCTGTCCTTTACTACGAGTACGGTTACCTTTTCCGGAATCCCTTCCAGTTCCCGCTCCGCAACCAGAACAGCAGCGCCCCTCTCGACTGCTTCTTCTGCATATACGTGCCCGTCCATCCTGTTTCCGCGGATGCAGACAAACACGTTCTGCGGCTGTACTTTTCTGCTGTCGCATGTGATTCCTGTAACTTCCGCATCCAGACTGCCCTGCTGGAGCTGATATGCGATCCGCTTTTGTAACGTGCGCATGTTTTTCATGCCGGGACCTCCCTTTCACGTTTCAAATCCCTACGACTCAGATACTTTTATAGAATACCATAGTCCGAAAAACATTTCAATGTGCGCAATGTCGGTTTCTTCTTGATTTTTGCCTCCATAAACTTTATAATAGTTCTATATTGATGCCTGGTTTTTTCGTATCAAAATCTATGAACTGCAAAGAGAGGTATCTTCCAATGAAAAGAAAAAAAATAGTTGTTGCACTGGGACACAAAGCTCTTGGAACGACGCTGCCGGAACAGAAAGCAGCCGTAAAACGTTCCGCAAAAGTAATCGCAGATCTCGTTGCTGCCGGCGCTGATGTTGTCATCACCCACAGCAATGCGCCGCAGGTCGGCATGATCCACATGGCGATGAATGAATTCGGCAAAATGCACACCGACTACAGCGCAGCCCCGATGTCTGTCTGCTCCGCTATGAGCGAAGGCTACATCGGCTACGACCTGCAGAACGCCATCCGTGCTGAGCTTCTCCGCAGGGGAATCTTCAAAACCACATCCACGATTCTTACACAGGTTGAAGTAGATCCGTACGACGATGCCTTCAACAATCCGGTCAAACTGATCGGCCGTACGCTTACCAAAGAGGAGGCTGACGCAGAGGAAGAAAAAGGAAACTACGTAACGAAAACCGAGGACGGCTACCGCCGAATCGTTGCTGCTCCGAAGCCGCAGGATATCGTAGAGATCGACTCCATCCGTCTTCTTCTCGATGCCGGACAGGTTGTCATCGCAGCAGGCGGCGGCGGAATCCCGGTTCTCCCACAGAATGAAGAGTTAAAGGGTGCATCCGCAGTCATCGAAAAAGACCTCACCAGCGGCCTGATGGCAGAAATGCTGAACGCAGACATGCTGATGATCCTGACCAGCGTGGAAAACGTTTCCATCAACTACGGTACCCCGGACGAAAAACCGCTGGAGCACATCACCGTTGCTGACGCGAAGAAATACATCGCAGAAGGCCAGTTCGGAGAAAACTCCATGCTGCCGAAGATGGAAGCAGCTGTTTCTTTCCTCGAGAAAGGCATCGGCCGTACCGCAGTCATCACTTCCATTGATTCCGCACTCGCCGGATTCCAGGGAAAAACAGGTACGATTATTGAGTAATACAAAGTATACAAAAAAGGATTCCCTCGAGTGGGAATCCTTTTTTTCTACTCTTTTTCCGGACTAAAAAGCCAGATTAGAAAGTAAATTTATCTGCAAAGTAAGCATCGAGATCCTCAATTTTAATTCTCTCCTGCTCCATGGTGTCACGGTCACGGACGGTAACAGCACCATCGGTCTCGGAATCGAAGTCGTAGGTGATGCAGTACGGAGTACCGATCTCATCCTGACGGCGATACCGTTTTCCGATATTTCCACGGTCATCAAACTCGCAGTTGTATTTCTTGGACAGCTCTGCAAAGACTTTCTCAGCGCCCTCGTTCAGCTTCTTGGAAAGCGGAAGCACACCGATTTTTACCGGTGCCAGTGCCGGATGGAAATGCATCACGGTACGAACATCATTCTTCTCTGCGTCGAGAACTTCCTCGTCATAAGCGCTGCACAGGAATGCCAGAACGACACGGTCAGCACCAAGAGACGGCTCGATAACATACGGGATGTATTTCTCGTTCTTCTCTGGATCGAAATAGGTCATATCCTGTCCGGATACATTCTGATGCTGAGTCAGGTCGTAATCGGTACGGTCTGCGATTCCCCACAGCTCGCCCCATCCGAACGGGAACAGGAACTCGATATCGGTTGTTCCCTTGCTGTAGAAGCACAGCTCTTCCGGAGAATGGTCTCTTGCACGCATCTCTTCGTCTTTCATGCCGAGGCTCTTCAGCCAGTTGATGCAGAAGCCTCTCCAGTACTGGAACCAGTCAAGATCGGTGCCAGGCTCGCAGAAGAACTCCAGCTCCATCTGCTCGAACTCACGGGTACGGAAGGTGAAGTTACCCGGTGTAATCTCGTTACGGAAAGATTTACCGATCTGACCGATTCCGAACGGAATTTTCTTTCTGGAAGTACGCTGTACGTTTTTGAAGTTTACGAAGATACCCTGTGCAGTCTCCGGACGAAGATATACGGTGTTCTTCGCATCCTCTGTAACACCCTGGAAGGTTTTGAACATCAGGTTGAACTGACGGATATCGGTAAAATTATGTTTTCCGCAGGACGGACACGGAATCTGATGCTCCTCGATGAAGTTCTTCATCTCTTCCTGGGACCATGCGTCTACACTGCCGCCTTCGATTTCAATGCCTTTTTCCTCGCAGAAGTCTTCGATCAGCTTGTCTGCACGGAAACGCTCGTGGCACTCTTTACAGTCCATCAGAGGATCGGAAAATCCGCCGAGATGACCGGAAGCTACCCATGTCTGCGGGTTCATCAGGATCGCGCAGTCAACACCTACGTTGTGCGGGCTCTCCATCACGAATTTCTGCCACCATGCTTTTTTCACGTTGTTTTTCAGCTCAACACCGAGCGGGCCGTAATCCCAGGTATTTGCCAGGCCGCCGTAGATTTCGGAACCCGGATATACAAAACCTCTGGATTTTGCTACTGCCACAATTTTGTCCATTGTCTTTTCCATAGTTAGTTACTCCTCTATTTTATTTGTTTACTTACCATAAACAACAATAACAGGACTGGCAAGAAGAACGTCCTGCTCATATTCCTGCTCTGTTTCTTCTGTCTTAGTCTGCTCTGATGATGACGCAGAATCACTCTCTGTGGACTTTGTGGTCCACTCGCCGGCCGTATCCACCGTGTTTTTTCCTTTGATCACGGCTGTACCGGAAACGCAGAGCACCGGATCTTCCGTTACGATTTCCAGCGGCTCCTCGCAGACAATCACGCGTACATGCTTAACGCCTTTGACCGCATCTTCGACTGAAACCTCATTGCCTTTAGAATCGACAAAGGAAGCGGAAAAATCATATCCCGCTTCTTCTGCCTCATCCAGCGTGCCTGCGAAAAATTCTGCTCCGTGATAATCCGCGTAAGACTGGTAATCTCCGTATTCCATCCGGATCTCCACCTTGTCCTCTTTGATCTGGCATTTTTCCAGCTTCACGGAATCCGCATCGCCGCGCTCCTCTGTGAATTTTTTGATGTCATCCTCCACAAAGACCTTCAGTTCGTCTTCCGTGTAATCATCGTCTTTGCTGTAATCTTCCATAATAGCTTCTGTCACAACACCATTTTTGCTCACATAGACAGATGTCGTTGTCACATCTTTTAACTTCTCACAGCCCGACAGCAGCACGGAAGCCGCTGTCAGAACTGCGAGAAGCTGTCCTGCTTTTTTCATAAAAATCCTCTAAAAACCGCCTGAATTATTTGTTGCGGTAAATGATATCGTCTCTTCCCGGCCCGTTGGAGATCATGGTGATCGGGAATCCGATTTCTTTCTCTACAAACTCGATGTAGTTTCTGCAGTTTTCCGGCAGATCCTCATATTTCTTGATGCCGCGGATATCGCATTTCCAGCCCGGAAGCGTTTTCAGCACCGGTTTTGCTTTCTCAAGAATGCTGGTGTTCGGGAAATCGTGGATTTCTTTTCCGTCTACTTCGTATGCTGTGCAGACCGGAATCTCATCCAGATAGCCAAGTACGTCAAGTACGGTGAACGCTACATCGGTGGTACCCTGCATTCTGCAGCCGTAACGGGAAGCAACACAGTCGAACCATCCCATACGTCTCGGGCGGCCTGTGGTTGCACCGAACTCTCCGCCGTCTCCGCCGCGTCTTCTGAGCTCATCTGCCTCATCGCCGAAGATCTCGGAAACGAAAGCACCTGCTCCTACTGCGCTGGAGTAAGCTTTGCATACGGTTACGATTTTCTTGATTTCATATGGCGGAACACCTGCTCCTACTGCGCCGTAGCCGGCCAGTGTGGAAGAAGAAGTTACCATCGGGTAAATTCCGTGATCCGGGTCTTTTAAGGAACCAAGCTGACCCTCAAGCAGGATCTCCTTGCCTTCCTGAATCGCGTTCCACAGGAATGCGGAAGTATCGCATACGTATGGCTCAACCATTTTTTTGTATTCCATCAGCTCTGCATAGATCTCATCCGGATTTAACTGCGGTTTGTGATACAGATGCTCGAGCAGAATGTTCTTGGTTTCGCATACGGATTTCAGTTTCTCTTTCAGGTGCTCATCGTCGAACAACTCGTTTACCTGGAAACCGATTTTTGCATATTTATCTGAGTAGAACGGAGCGATACCGGATTTGGTGGAACCAAAGGATTTTCCGCCCAGACGCTCTTCCTCATACTGATCGAACAGGATGTGGTACGGCATTACCATCTGTGCACGGTCGGAAATTTTGATCTTCGGTGCCGGCACTCCCTTCGAAACGATCTCATTTAACTCTTTGATCAGAACCGGAATATTGAGTGCAACACCGTTTCCGATTACGCTTGTTGTGTGGCTGTAAAATACGCCGGATGGAAGGGTATGAAGTGCAAACTTTCCATAGTTGTTTACAATGGTATGGCCTGCATTCGCACCACCCTGGAAACGGACAATAATGTCTGCCTCTTTTGCGAGCATATCGGTAATCTTACCTTTTCCCTCGTCTCCCCAGTTTGCTCCTACTACTGCCTTAATCATGTGACATCCTCCTAATTCAACGTATACTTGCGGCCTCTTTGTTTCGGCCGTTCATGCATAGTATACCATGTTTTCTTCATAAGTAAAACTTATTATTACTTATAAAATTTGTTTTTTTATTATTTCTGTTTATCAAACGCATCAGACGTTGATTTCCGCAGTCATGCCAAGTGCCTCTTTGTTTGCCTCAAGCACCGGATTAACTACGTTCTTCAGGAATGCGTCAACCTGTACGGATGCGCGGCCTGTGTATTTGGACGGATCCATCGTCTTTTCCAGCTCTTCTTTGGTCAGATGGAACATCTCATCCGCTGCGATCAGATCCAGAAGATCATTATCGCGGCCTTCCTCTTTGACATGTTTTCCGGCGATCATGGACAGCTCGCGGATTCTCTCATGCAGCTCCTGACGGTCGCCGCCTGCTTTTACCGCATCCATCATGATATTCTCAGTTGCCATAAACGGAAGCTCTGCCATCATGTGTTTTAAGATAACCTTTGGATAAACCACAAGTCCGTCTACGACGTTCATGCACAGATCCAGGATACCGTCGATGGCAAGGAAGCCTTCCGGAATGGAAAGTCTCTTGTTTGCAGAGTCATCGAGGGTTCTCTCAAACCACTGTACAGAAGAGGTGATGGCCGGATTTAATGCATCGGTGATCACATAACGGGACAGGGATGCGATACGCTCGCTTCTCATCGGATTTCTCTTATATGCCATGGCGGAAGATCCGATCTGTCCTTTCTCGAACGGTTCCTCGACTTCTTTTAAGTGCTGCAGAAGACGGATATCGTTGGAGAATTTCGTTGCGCTTGCCGCAATGCCTGCCAGAACGTTTAATACTCTCGTATCGACTTTTCTGGAATACGTCTGTCCGGAAACAGGATAGCAGTTCTTGAAGCCCATTTTCTCAGCGATCATCGGATCGATCTTGTCGATGGTCTCCTGATCTCCTTCGAACAGCTCTAAAAAGCTTGCCTGTGTGCCTGTTGTTCCTTTGGAGCCGAGCAGCTTTAAGGTGCTCTGTACATACTCGAGATCTTCAAGGTCCATTAAGAACTCCTGCATCCACAGGGTTGCACGTTTTCCGACGGTGGTCGGCTGTGCCGGCTGGAAGTGGGTGAAGGCAAGGGTCGGCTGGTCTTTGTAGGTATCCGCAAATTTTGCCAGCTCAGCGATAACGTTCACCAGTTTTTTCTTCACCAGCTTTAAGGCTTCGTTCATGACAATGATATCGGTATTGTCGCCTACGTAGCAGCTGGTTGCTCCCAGATGGATGATTCCTTTTGCTTTCGGACACTGTACGCCGTAGGCATACACATGGGACATTACGTCATGACGGCAGACTTTCTCTCTTTCTTTTGCCACATCGTAGTTGATGTTCTCGGCATTTGCTTTCAGTTCTTCGATCTGCTCATCTGTAATAGAAAGTCCCAGTTCTTTTTCTGTCTCAGCCAGCGCAATCCATAACTTTCTCCAGGTACGGAATTTCATATCCGGGGAGAAGATGTACTGCATCTCCTTGCTTGCATAACGTTCGGAAAGAGGGCTTACATATCTGTCAGTTCCGCTCATAGACACGATTCTCCTTTTCTTGTCAAAATGTGTATTCGGTTTCTCTTTTATCCCCGCTCTTTTTCATTCCCAAAAACAGAATGGGACGTATAAAGAGCGTGTTTGAAATACGTTTCAACCACGCTCTAGTATAACGCATGTTGTTTTTTTAGGCAAGTGCAACGTCGTTACTTCTCACGAAATTTTCCCAAAAAGCCCTGCATTCTGGCATTTTCGGAATCGAAGACTTCGTCCGGCGTTCCTTCCACGGCGATCACGCCCTGTTCCATAAAGATGACGCGGTTGGAAATCTCCCGGGCAAAATTCATCTCGTGGGTAACGATCACCATGGTCATATTCATCTCCGCAAGAGATTTGATGACCTTCAGCACCTCGCCTGTCAGCTCCGGGTCGAGCGCCGAAGTCGGCTCATCAAAAAAGAGCACCTTCGGATTCAGCATCAGCGCGCGCGCAATCGCAACCCTCTGACACTGACCGCCGGAAAGCTGACACGGATACGCCTTTTCTTTTCCTGTGAGCCCCATTTTCTGCAGCAGCTCTTCTGCCTGTGCTTCCACCTCCGCACGGTTGCGTTTCTGCACATGAATCGGCGCATCGCAGAGGTTTTTCATCACATCATAATGTGGAAACAGGTGGAAGCTCTGGAATACCATTCCAAAGTTTTCCTGAATTTTCCGCAGCACGGCCGGCTTTGCATAAACGGATTTTCCATTTTGCATGGTGACTGCCTGCTCGCCAAGATACGTCAGGTCACCGCCATCCATCGTCTCCAGCATCGCCGCACACCGCAGCAGCGTCGATTTTCCCGATCCCGACGGGCCGATGATCGAGAGCACCTCGCCCTCTTCTACTTTGAGGGAAATATCTTTTAACACTTCGAGATCCCCAAAGCTCTTTCTTACATGGTTCATTTCCAGATAAATCATATCGTTTTCCGCTCTCTTCTATAGTTAATGATAATAAGAAAATTTCTTTTCCAAAAGTTCCATCACCCACGCCACGACAAAGTTGAAGATGTAGTAGAAAATACCGGCGGCGACGAACGGAACCATCGTGGTCTTGGCCGCCGCGATCTGTTTTGCGATCGTGAACATTTCCACATAGGAAATGGAAAAGGCCAGCGACGTATCCTTGACCAGCGTAATCACCTCATTGGTGATCGCCGGCAGAATCCGTTTCACAACCTGCGGCAGAATAATGCGGACAAACGTCTGTCCCTTCGAATAACCAAGAAGCTTTGCTGCCTCGTACTGTCCACGATCCATCGAAACGATGCCGGAGCGGTAGATTTCTGCAAAATAGGCGCCGTAGTTTAAGGCAAATCCGGTGATAATCGCCGGAAAGCGCCATTTTCCGATGTTCATACCGAACAGATAGAACGGTCCGAAGTAAACCACCATGAGCTGCAGCATCAGAGGCGTGCCGCGCATCAGGGAGATATAGAGCCGGAAAATTCCGCTCACAATCCGGTTTTTCGACATACGCCCGAAGGCGATCAGCAGACCGAGCGGCAGGGAAAATACGAGCGTCAGGACAAATATCGAGATCGTTCCCGCCATTCCGGTACTAAGCTGTGATAGAATCATGGACAACTTCATGCTGCTTTACTCTCCTTTTTTCTCCAGACACACCATGTCTGCGATTCCGTATTTTTCTGCGAGCTTGTCGAATGTTCCGTCGGCCAGAACCTGCTGCAGGCCTTCGTTTACTTTATCGCAGAGCTCGGTATTTCCTTTTTTGAATCCGATCGCATATTTCTCAGAGTTCAGGTGCTCGTCGAGGATTTTGTATCCTTCTCCGCGGCTTTCCAGCTGATATTTGGCAACGCCGATATCCATGGCAACCGCATCGATGGAACCTGCCTGAAGCTCTACAAACGCATTGTTATAATCCGGGAACTGCTGCAGAGCGGCGAAAGTATCGGCGAGTTCTTTCTGACCGCCTTCTTCCTCACTCTGTAAAAGATCGAGTGCTGCGGATGCTGCCTGCACACCAACCGTCTTTCCTGCCAGATCGGACAGGCTGTTGATGCCGGAATTCTCAGATACGACCATCACCTGGCTGTTGTCCACGTACGGATCGGACCAGGTGTAATCGTCCTCTCTGCCGTTCATGGTAAAGCCGTTCCAGATGCAGTCAATCGCACCAGAATTCAGCTCGGTATCTTTCGCATCCCAGTTGATCGGGGTTTTTACCAGCTTCCAGCCGTAAATCTCGCAGACTGCCTCGGCGAGCTCCAGGTCAAATCCGGTGTAATCGCCGGTCTCATCGTCCATGTAGCCGTACGGCGGGTATTCTGCATCGAAGCCCACGGTAAAGGTTGTCGTTCCGTCTGCGGAAGAGGATGCTGCTCCTGCTGATGAGGCAGATGTTTTTGCTGTGTCTGCAAAGCCGCAGCCAGCCAGCAGGGCAGATACACAAAAGGCTGCTGTCAAAATGCTAACCATTTTCTTTTTCATAATAATCTTCTCCTTTTTTACGTGATCATGTTATCACTGTACTACGCTAAACTAATTGGTATCCTACCATACTCCGGCACCGCCTGTCAACCCGCACCGGTTAAATAATCCAGAAAACCTGTTCCAACACAAAAAAGTCTCCGAAACGGTCAGCAGATTCTGCTTTTTTCCGTCTTCGGAGACTTTGATTTTTCTATTTTGGATAACTATTTATAAACCCTTGTTACACGGCTGCTGATATCGCAGAGCATCTCGTAATCGAAACGTGCCGCCGGGTTGGCGATCTCTTCGATCGTGATGGTCTCATCCCCGTCGGTTCCGACAAGCGTTACAACGTCCTCCACCTGCACATCCGGGATGTCGGTCACGTCCACCATCATCTGATCCATACAGATTCTTCCGATGATCGGTGCTTTTTTCCCGTGGATCAGCACACAGCCCTGGTTCGAGAGAGCTCTCGGATAGCCGTCTGCATAGCCGGCTGAAACAGTTGCGATCCGTGTCATCGGTTTCTCGGTCACATACGTGGCACCGTAGCTGACGCCGATGCCCGGGCCGACTTCCTTCACATGGATGACATGGCTCTTCCAGGAAAGCGCCGGGATCAGATCGAGACGCTCTTTTTTTACCTTCTCGGATGGGTAAATGCCGTAGGTGATGATACCGGAACGCACCATCTCAAAGCGGTGATCGTCAAATTCCATGATTCCGGCGGAGTTGCAGATATGGCGAAGCGGAATCGTCACGCCGCGCTCTGCTAAAAGTGCCGTCATCTTATCATATTTTTCCATCTGCATCGAACAGTACGTCTTGTCTTCCTGATCGGCGCAGGAGAAATGCGTAAACATACCTTCCAGCTCGATGTGCGGAAGATCCGCGATTTTTGCCGCCTCATCCGCATCGTGCTCTGTCACCTGGAAGCCGATCCGCGTCATGCCGGTATCGACCGCGAGGTGTGCTTTTGCTTTCCGGTTCTGGCGTGCTGCCTCTTTTTCGAGGGCAAGTGCCTGTGCGTAGCTGTCGATCGTCTGAGTGATGTCGTATTCCACAAGGTCGCCGTACTGGGACGGGGACACGTAGCCGAGAATCAGGATCGGCGCGGAAATGCCGTTTTCTCTGAGCTCGACAGCCTCCTCGATGGTTGCGGTTGCAAAATAATCAACCTGGTTTTCCAGATAGGATGCTACCGGAACGGCACCGTGGCCGTAGGCGTTCGCTTTTACAACGCCAAGGAGTTTCACGCCCTCCGGTAGTCTTTTTTTCACTTCTCTGATGTTATGCCCGATCGCTTCGAGTGAAATCTCTGCATAACAGCGTAAGTATCTGTTCACTTTTTTCCTTCTTTCTTTCCGTACTTTTTCTGAGACGCCAAAACGTGCCTGAAAACTCTTTCGGATTATTTTCAGACACGCTCTCGTATCAGATTCCGGCTGTGCCGGTTTTTATTTGTCCGGTCTGCGGATGGCGGAATAGATATTTTTTACATTTTTCAGCACTACATGCGTTCTTGTCGCATCGACGCCCGGAAGGCTCATCACCTGGCGGTGGATTTCTTCGAGTTCGTCGGATGAGTGACAGGAAATGCGGATAATCAAATCAAAATCTCCGGTCTGATAATAGCAGGATACGATGTACTCCAGTTTCTGGATCGCATCTGCAAAACTGTCAAAGAACTTCGGATGCTCCAGGCTGACTTCCATCAGCGCGGTCATCTCATTTCCCGTTTTCTTTTCGTCTACAATAATGGTGTATTCTTTAATCACTCCGGTTTCTTCCATTTTACGGATTCTCTCGATGACTGCAGAAACCGATAAATGAATCTCTTTGCTGATATTGGAAGCCGTCTCGCGGGCATTTTTCTGCAATATCTTCAGAATCTTATAATCAATGGCATCCATGTATTTTTCCTCCCATAAGAATTGACAGGGCTCTTCTTTCCAGATTTTAGCATAAAATTTCCCTGTCACTACCTTTCTATTATATCAAATTTTTCAGATAAGTCCAGTTTTTCCCAAAATATTTTATAGAAAGATTAGAATGCTTCTTTAAATTGCACAGATGCTCCTTTTTTCCTATTCTCCGAAGGTTTCCGCAATATCCTGCATCAGAATGCCGATCCCGAGGTGCTGCGGGCACTGCTTTTCACAGCGATAACAGTTGATGCAGTCATCGGCACGTTTGTCCTGACGCTCATACTCTGCACGAACCGCTTCGACGCCTTCCGTCGCTGTCCGGTTGTAAAGCGCAAACAAACCCGGGATGTTGATTTTTACCATGCACGGCATACAGCTCTGACAACCGGTGCAGCAAACCAGAAGTTCTGTTCCATTTTCCTGCATAGGGAAATTCCCCCTTTTTTGCTTTTCCGTTTTTCTATTATAGTACATTTCCCGTTCTGGAACAAGGCTGATCTTTGCGGACATTTTCACGCCCCTTTCACCCTGAATTTTCTCCTTTTTCAGTGTTTTGAAAATTTTTTAATTTTTTTCAAAAAAGGGGTTGACTTTTTCTCAGCTTTCCTGTAGAATACGTTTTGTCAGTGAGGCACGGCAGTCAACAAGACAGAGAAAAAAAATCAGTGCCCATCATCTGCGGGTGTAGTTCAATGGTAGAACACCAGCCTTCCAAGCTGGATACGTGG
>ENA-OPAQ01001072-OPAQ01001072.1-human-gut-metagenome-genome-assembly--contig:-NODE-1072-length-21389-cov-5.362473_pt1 | contig 21389 bp, 17 predicted proteins | sample MGYA00241058_ERZ501432 | MGnify/ENA primary metagenome ERZ501432 (study PRJEB25962, sample SAMEA2042570) | human gut metagenome | biome: human gut; feature: human-associated habitat; material: faeces... | reverse complement strand
TTCTCTTCCGATTTGCTGAACTTTCCTCTCTTGGAGCAGACGATGCGCCCCTCCATCATCAAATCATTCAGAATCTGTTCCAACTGTGGGCGCTGATCTTTTTTCACACCGAGGACAATCGCCAGTTCCTTGATTTTCATCGGAACATACATATCATCGCACATAAAGTCATATATCATTTTTTTCCGCTGTTCATACTTTGCGTCCATACCCAGATCTTCTCCTTATATAATGAAAAAAGCTGCCGATGTAATCGACAGCTTCCGGTTTCTACCAGATTCCCAAATTCAGAACCATTGCAATGACAAGGAACAGAATCACAAAAATTCTTGTAAGCTTTACAAGCATTCCTTCCATGGAACGTCCCTTATTTTTGCCCCAGTAAGTATCTGCTGCTCCGGCGATCGCGCCAAGACCTGCAGATTTACCCTCCTGCATTAAGATAATCACTGTAATTACAATACTCAGTATAATAAATACAATAGTTAAAATCGTATTTAAAACGGTCACGATTTCCACCTCCTAATTCTAAACTCACGACTAACTAATTATATCATAAAAGAAAAGTCTTTTCAACATTTTTTTATATTTCACAATTTTCCTTTTCATTTCCACTTTATAATATAACACAGATAATATAGAACTTACTGTATCATTAGGAGTATACCATGAAATCCTGTCAAATGTACAGATTTATTCCGATTATATTACTGTGTGTCTGTCTGTTCACTGGCGGATGTTCCCAAAACAAGGATCAGCCCTCTGCCACGCACAACCAGACCCCGGCCACAGAAGCTGCCTCCCATACGGATCACACCCCACAGGTACTTACCCCGCAGGCAGACGGCACCGAAACTTTTACAACAGAGCATCACATATACTTACAGTCTTTACAAAGATTATAGTACCTTTCCCCTTACTTCCGGAGATGGAACCTATCAGGTCGGTGTCTGCGAAAATGTTTCCGATGACCGTTACACAACGCTGCTCTCCGAGACATTTTCTGTCACACTTACAGATCCGCTAAAGCCTTATCTGTATCCGAACCAGTACGTGAACTTCACCGCCGATTCCCTCCCTGTGGCCAAGGCCGAAGAACTTGCAGACGGTGCTTCCAGCGATCTGGACATCATCAGCAGTGTATATAATTATATCATTACACATACCACACGGACGCTTCTGCACATCAGTACCATTCTCAATCATTATATGCTTGGATTTATCATTGCCTTTCTGGTATTGCTTATCATCTGTATGATTTTATATCACACCGATCTCGGGCGCGTATTGTTCCTCGGACAGAAACTTGCCATGACGGTTGCCTCAGGACGCGTTGCAAACTGCCTGTATCTGGTTCTCTCCAGCGGACTCGACAGTAATATCGGTCTTACCCTGGCACGCGAACTTGTCAATAATCCGCATATGCAGGCACTTATCGACAAATGTCACGAGAATATCCGCCACGGGGAATCATTCGACAAAGCACTGCTGCTGTCCGGCATCTTTTCCCAGATGTACGCCAGCTGGATTGTAATCGGTTCCCGGACCGGCGAAATGGAAAGCATTGTTTCCCAGCGGGAGATCAATACCGATACCGCAAGCTATCTGACGGCACTTCGTGCTGCATTGCGCCAGATCAACGGTATTATCTACACTTCTGCCGCAGAAAATATGATCGCCATGGACAGTAGCATCTTACAGCTTTATAAAGACGGACGAATCGACAAACACACCGCCATCTCGGAAGCGGTCAATCCGGAGATCATGTCCAAACGTCTGAATCTCTTATAATGTTTCACTGATCCGCAGAAGCTGGTTATACTTGGCAGTGCGCTCTCCTCTGCACGGAGCGCCTGTCTTGATCCAGCCGGCATTTACTGCCACCGCGAGATCTGCAATAAAAGAATCTTCCGTTTCTCCAGAACGATGTGAAATAATTGCCTTATAGCCGTTCTTCTGTGCCAGTTCAATCGCATCCATGGCTTCCGTAAGCGTTCCGATCTGATTGACCTTAATCAGCACAGCATTTGCCACCTTAAGATCCATTCCGCACCGGATTCGCTTCACATTCGTGACAAACAGATCATCTCCCACCAGCATCACCTGTTCTTTCATGCGCTTTGTCAATTCCTGCCAGCCTTCCCAGTCGTCTTCATCCAGACCGTCCTCAATAGAAATCAGCGGATATTCCGTGGTAAGTTCTTCATACAGCGAAATCATTTCCTGTGCACTGCGCAGGACTTCTTTTTTTTCGGTGGTTTCCTGCGTTTTCACATGTGCGTCAGATGTATAAGCACCGCCCTGCGTGTCCGGACGCCGCAGATTGACATCCACCTCTTCATGTATCTGCGCTTCTCCCGGAAAATGATACATTCCGTCTTCCTCACTGTACAGCTCGGATGCTGCCGCATCCATGGCAAATGCAACATCGCTGCCCACCTTATATCCGGCTTCCTCCACGGCACGCTGCAGACATGCAAACACTTCTCCCGCACTGGAAAAATCCGGTGCAAATCCGCCTTCATCCCCCACTGCCGTCAGTTTGCCTTCTTTCTGCAAAATTTTTTTCAGAAAATGATAAATTTCCGCACCCATCCGGAGTGCATCCGGAAACGACTCGGCTCCGACCGGTACAATCATAAATTCCTGAAAATCCAGGTGATTCTTTGCGTGAGCTCCGCCATTTATGACATTCATCATCGGCATCGGCCATTTTTTTGCATTCGGTCCTCCCAGATAACGGTACAACGGCATATCCAGTGCTGCCGCTGCGCAGCGCGCACAGGCTAAAGAAACACCAAGTAAAGCATTGGCCCCCAAATTTCCTTTGTTGTCTGTCCCATCCAGTTCCACAAGTTTGCGGTCAATCTGTACCTGTTCCAGCACATTCATTCCCAGCAGTTCCTTGCGGATCTTTGTGTTGATGTGATCCACAACGCGCTGTACTCCAAGCCCAAAATAACGTTCCTGTCCATCCCGCAGCTCAATCGCCTCAAATCTTCCGGTACTGGCTCCGGATGGCACAGATTCCCTGCCCGTAGTCTTCTTTCCCGTTGTCTCTGTCTGCGCGGTCACTTCCACCTCAACCGTAGGATTTCCTCTTGAATCCAGAATTTCCCTTCCATGAATTTCAATAATTTTGATCATCAGACCCATTCCTATTGTCCTCCTTTTTTCATTATTGTGTGAAAAAGAAAGAAATTTATTCAAATCCAAAGAAAAAGAAAGACCTCCCATGTTATGGGAGGTCTCTTAGCATAACCGACCGGTCTGTTTATAGGTTCATTTATACGTTAATTTCTGCAGTAACGCCGAGTTCCTCTTTGTGTGCATCCAGCACTGGACGAACCACATCACGCAGGAATACTTCCACCTGACGCGGTGCACGACCCACATACAGCTCTGGTTTTAAGTTTGCCTCGATCTGTTCTTTTGTCAGACCAAAAGCCGGATCTGCTGCAATCAGATCTACCAGATTGTTATCCTTACCCTCTTCCTTGACGGTCTTTCCTGCCTGCATGGACAGCTGACGGATTTTCTCGTGCAGTTCCTGACGGTTTCCACCCTCTTTTACGGCATCCATCATAATATTTTCGGTTGCCATGAATGGAATCTCTGCCATAAAGTGCTTGTAAATTACCTTCGGATATACCACCAGGCCATCTACAACATTTAAGCACAGATCCAGGATACCATCGATTGCAAGGAATCCTTCCGGAACCGACAGACGCTTGTTGGCAGAATCATCAAGTGTACGTTCAAACCACTGTGTTGCAGAAGTAATGGCCGGATTTAATGCATCTACCATCACATAGCGGGACAGGGAAGCGATACGCTCACTCCGCATCGGGTTGCGCTTGTATGCCATCGCAGAAGATCCGATCTGGTTCTTTTCAAATGGCTCCTCTACTTCTTTTAAATGCTGCAGAAGACGGATATCGTTAGACATCTTATGCGCACTGGCAGCAATCCCTGCTAAAACATTTAAAACACGGGTATCCACTTTACGGGAATAGGTCTGTCCGGAAACCGGATAGCAGGACTTAAATCCCATTTTCTCTGCGATCATCGGATCAATCTTATCGATCGTCTCCTGATCCCCGTCAAAAAGTTCCAGGAAACTTGCCTGTGTACCGGTCGTTCCTTTCGATCCGAGCAGTTTTAACGTACTCTGTACATACTCCAGATCCTCCAGATCCATCAGAAACTCCTGTGTCCAGAGCGTTGCACGCTTTCCGACTGTTGTCGGCTGTGCCGGCTGGAAATGCGTAAATGCAAGGGTCGGCTGATCCTTATATTTTTCTGCAAAATTGGACAGCTCCGCAATCACGCTGACCAGTTTTTTATGTACGAGCTTTAATGCCTCATTCATAATGATGATGTCTGTATTATCTCCGACATAGCAGGAAGTAGCCCCCAGATGAATGATACCGGCTGCCTTCGGGCACTGCTGTCCATAAGCATACACATGACTCATGACATCATGACGCACCAGTTTTTCACGTGCAACTGCTACATCATAATTAATATCATTGACATGTTCTTTCATCTCATCAATCATATCCTGTGTGATGACCGGCTTTCCATTCTCGGAAAGTCCGAGTTCCATCTCTGTCTCAGCCAGTGCGATCCAGAGTTTTCTCCATGTGGAAAACTTCATATCCTGGGAAAAAATGTACTGCATTTCCTTGCTGGCATAACGCTCGGAAAGAGGGCTTGTATATCTGTCTGTGCTCATGTTCTTCTCCTTTTATTTGAATACATTGGTAACAACTTATCGGCTCATCTTGCGCTCAAGATCAATCTCTTTGTCATAATACTCTCCGCGAATGTCCTGTTTCGGCGGTTCCATCGGGTATTTGCCCGTAAAACAGCCGGTACAGATCGGAAGTCCTTCCGCCATTTCTTTCAGACGGTCGATTCCGAGATAACCAAGGGAATCTGCTCCGATAATCTGGCAGATCTCTTCAATCGTACGGTTGTAGGCAATCAACTGCTCACGCGCCGGAATATCGGTTCCGAAATAACAAGGCCATAAAAATGGCGGAGAACTGATGCGTACATGCACCTCGGTTGCTCCTGCATCCCTTAACATGCGCACAATACGATCCGATGTCGTACCTCTTACAATCGAATCATCGATCATAATGACACGTTTCCCTGCCACTGCCTCACGCAGCACATTCAGCTTCACCTGTACGCTGGATTCCCTGCTGCTCTGCTTTGGCTTGATAAACGTACGTCCCACATAGCTGTTCTTGACAAAGGCTGTACCATACGGAATCCCGGATGCCAGAGAATAGCCAAGTGCTGCAGCATTTCCGGACTCCGGCACACCTGTCACCAGATCTGCCTCTACCGGGGAATCCTGTGCCAGAAACTTTCCGGCCTTGATCCGGCTTGCATATACACTCACCCCGTCAATATGACTGTCCGGTCTTGCAAAATAGATGTACTCAAAAATACAGCGTGCTTCCTTTTCTTTCGGAAGTGCCATGGTCATATCGGACTCAATACCTTTTTCCGGAGAAATGGTCACAACTTCTCCCGGCAGCACATCACGCACAAATGTTGCACCAATGGTGTCAAGTGCACAGGTTTCCGATGTGATAATATAAGAATTGTCACGCTTTCCGATACAAAGCGGCTTAAAGCCGTATGGGTCACGCGCCCCGATCAATTTACGCGGACTTGTCACAACCAGTGCGTAAGCTCCCTTAAGACGCTGGCACGCACGGCGCACAGCTTCTTCTGCTGACTGGGAATTCAACCGTTCCCTCGCAATATAGTAGGCAATCACCTCAGAATCAATGGTGGTCTGGAAAATTGCTCCCGTATATTCCAGCTCCTTACGAAGCTGCGGTGCATTGATCAGATTGCCATTGTGGGCAAGTGCCAATGTACCTTTGACATAATTTAACACGAGTGGCTGGGCATTTTCACGGGTAGAAGAACCGGCCGTTGAGTAACGTACATGTCCGACTCCGATGTCCCCCTTCATCTGCTCAAGATTTTCCGGTGCGAACACTTCATTTACAAGTCCCATTCCCTTGTAGGAAAGAACCTTGCCCTTAGGACCGCTGGTATCGCTGACTGCAATACCGCAGCTCTCCTGGCCACGGTGCTGCAGGGCAAACAGTCCATAATATATTGTCGATGCTACATCTGCACCGTCAAAATCATACATTCCGAAGACGCCACACTCCTCATGAAGTGTATCCGCATCATAACTGTTATTCTGAATCATTGTGATCTCCTATATCTATCTTGTAAAAGGCTTACCTGTCAGAAGCTCATATGCTTCTTTGTACTTATCAACGGTCTTTGTAACAACTTCTTCCGGAAGAAGGAAATCATTGTCCGGATTTGCCTTGAGCCAGTCTCTGACATACTGCTTGTCGAAAGAAGGCTGTCCCTGTCCCGGCTTGTACCCTTCCAGTGGCCAGAATCTGGAGCTGTCCGGTGTAAGCATCTCATCACCGAGAACGACTTTACCGTTCTCGTCCAGACCGAACTCAAACTTGGTATCTGCAATGATAATTCCTTTGGAAAGTGCATACTCTGCACATTTCTTGTAGAGAGCGATGGTGCAATCCTTGATCTGTGTTGCGTAATCAAGTCCTTTTCCAGGATAAATTTTCTCCAGTACCTCTACCGACTGCTCGAAGGAAATATTCTCATCATGATCGCCCAGATCTGCCTTGGTACTCGGTGTATAAATCGGCTCCGGAAGCTTATCAGACTCTACCAGTCCTTCTGGAAGCTTAATGCCGCATACCGTGCCGTTTTCTTTGTAGCTTGCCCAGCCGCTTCCTGTGATATAGCCACGAACGATACACTCGATTGGGAGCATCTCAAGCTTCTTGCACATCATGCTGTTTCCGTCAAAACGCTCCTGTTGGAAAAATTCCGGCATATCCTTTACGTCTACAGAAATCATATGATTCGGAACAACATCCTTTGTAAAATCAAACCAGAACTTTGACATCTGGGTCAGAATTGCGCCCTTGTCCGTAATCCTGTTCTTTAAAATGTTGTCAAATGCAGAAATACGGTCAGTAGCTACAATGATCAGGCTGTCTCCGTTATCATAGACTTCTCTTACTTTTCCTTCTTTGAATGGTTTAAATTCCTTCATTTCCGCTCTCCTTATTCTTTTATTTTTCGATTAACAAACTCTTTCCGGTCATCTCTTTCGGCTGCTCTAATCCCATAATCTGAAGCAGGGTCGGGGCAATATCTGCCAGGCATCCGCCCTCACGCAGTGTATACTTCGGATCCGCATTTACGAGAATAAACGGTACCGGATTGGTTGTATGGGCAGTATGTGGCTCACCTGTTTCGTAGTCAATCATTTTCTCTGCATTTCCATGATCTGCACAGATAAACAGAACACCATCCATATCCTTCACCGCCTGGACTGCATCTCCTACCAGTCCGTCCACACGCTCGACTGCCTTGATGGCTGCCGGAATCACACCTGTATGTCCGACCATATCCGGGTTTGCAAAGTTGATAACGATCACATCATACTTGTCTGACTTAATAGCCTCAACAAGATCCATACCAACCTCCGGAGCACTCATTTCCGGCTTCAGATCATATGTTGCAACATCCTTCGGGGAATTTACCAGCAGACGTGCCTCATCAACGTTTGGCTCTTCCACTCCGCCATTAAAGAAGAATGTAACATGTGCATACTTCTCTGTCTCGGCCAGACGAAGCTGTGTCTTTCCGCACTTTGCCAGGTACTCACCGAATGTATTTACAATATGCTCTTTTTCAAATGCGATCAGCTTGTTCGGGATCGTCTCATCATAATCCTTAAAGCAGACAAATGTTGTCTTAATGAACGGACGGTCAAATCCGGTAAACTTGTCATCACAGAATGCACGTGTCATTTCACGGGCACGGTCCGGACGGAAGTTAAAGAAGATCACGGAATCATTCTCTTTTACAACAGAGACCGGTTTTCCATTCTCTGTAATTACGGTAGGAAGTACGAACTCGTCTGTTACATCCTTTGTATAGGAATCTTCCATTGCCTTAACCGCATCTTCTGCCTGTACGCCCTCACCCTTTGTCAGGGAATCATAGGCTTTCTGTACACGATCCCAGTTATTATCACGATCCATTGCATAGTAACGTCCGGATAAAGAAGCAATCTTTCCAACACCGATCTCTTTCATCTTCTTTTCCAGTTCTTCGATAAATTCTTTTCCGGATGCAGGAGGTGTATCACGTCCGTCTAAGAATGCATGAACATATACCTTGCTCAGTCCCTGCTTCTTTGCCATCTCAAGCAGTCCGTAAAGATGTGTAATATGACTGTGCACACCACCATCGGAAAGAAGTCCCCACAGATGCAGGTCCGAATCATTTTTCTTACAATTATCCATGGCTGCAAGCAGTGCCTTATTCTCGAAAAAGTCACCGTCTTCGATTGCCTTGGTAATTCTGGTCAGATCCTGGTAAATAATGCGACCGGCACCGATATTCATATGTCCAACCTCAGAGTTACCCATCTGTCCGTCCGGAAGTCCTACTGCCAGACCGGAAGCCTGTCCTTTTACAAAAGGACATTCCTTCATTAATTTATCCATCACCGGGGTATTTGCCAGCGCAATGGCATTTCCCTCTGTACGGTCATTCAGACCATAACCGTCAAGAACCATTAAAACAACAGGTTTTTTGCTCATAATTCATCCTCTCTTTCCATTGTAACAATCCTATACTATGGTACTTCATTATTGTTACACAAACACTTATTATATTACATAATTTGAACGGGATTGCAAGTGTTCACTGCAAATTTCCCACGATATCTATCGATTTTAAATCCAGATCCACATCATCAAAATACTGTCCATAACGCCTTCCGGACGTATAGGCATAAGGAGAAACTCCCGGTTTTTCGACATTTTTATACGGATAAAAGAATCCGTCCTCATCAATTCCCACATGATTGGAGATGTCTGCCAGATAATGATAAAATGCTTTGATCTGTTTTTTTTCTGTCAGAATCGAAGGCGTAAGCGAATCCTGTATGCACGGAATCATCCGCAATTTCAGACTGCCGGAATCATCAATCTGAATCTGTGCAATCGTTGTGTAAAGTTTTCCGGTAGAAAACCAGAAATTTCCCACGCTGTATGCCACCGGCACATTTTTTATAAACTCAACGCCCTGCAGACGGTGCGGATGTCCACCAATCACGGCGTCTGCACCAGCTTTTACACAAAGGTCTGCAATCTCTGTCTGATCCTGCCCATAATGGATCTTTCCTTCTGTTCCCCAGTGAACATACGCGATCACATAATCACTGTTCTTCTTCGCACGCTTCAGTTCTTTCTTCCATACCTCTTCCTGCTGGGTCTTTAATACTCCCGGTTTCTCCTTCTGGGCTTTCTGTGTAAAATGATAAAACCTTTCGATTTCCGTTGCAGATACAATCGCAATCTTTCGTCCACCTGTGACCACATAACGCACAGCGCTTGCCTCTGTCAGATTTCTTCCACCACCACTGTACGGAATTCCCGCTGCATGCAATGCATCCAGCGTATCTAAAAATCCCTGCTCACCATAATCAAACACATGATTATTTGCCACAGAGACCATATCTATTCCCAGTGTGCGCAGGAATCCGGCATCTTTGGGATCTGCCCGAAAACAGTATGCTTTGCCAACCTGCCGCTGTCCCCGTGTTGTATAAGCAAACTCATTGTTTGCCATCGTAAAATCTGCCGAAATCAGTTCCTTTTTTGCTTCATCGGAAAAATAATCCGCCATATGATTCTTTGCCGTCTTCCCAGTACACCAATTCTCATCCAGACAGATATCCCCGACAAAATCCAGACGGATGCATGCCGGATCGGATGCTTCTTTCCAGATCACATCCTCATACGAATATGACATATACTGTTGCTGCCTGCAATACATAAGCCACAGAACATGCATGCTGTTTCCGGTAAACCGATACCACAGATCCGGGTCCTGATTTCCGTTTTCCAGCTGTGTATACAGACTCTGCAGCACACCGCTCCCATACTTCGTTTCAATCCATCCCATAAAGGCTTCATCCACCGGATATTTCTGAAAAAACTTTCCGGAGGCAGTCCTTAAAATCTGGTTTTCCAGATCCTGTACTTCCGGCTCGGTTTCCTGTGATTGTTCCGTGACCTGGGAGGCTTTTTCCTCATATTCAGTTTGTACTTCCTTAGTCTCTTTCAGCGGCTGTGTATTTTGGATGATGCCATGTGTCAAAGCAAAAATAAACAACAAGAGAACGACACATTCCAGACATTTTTTGTTCATGTGTAAAATTTCAAAGGCTATTCACCTGAAATTCAGATGAATAGCCCTATAACCATACAAAATCAGATTCTAGTAGTTTACAATCTTACCGAAATCAGCTTTCAGGGATGCTCCGCCAACCAGACCACCATCGATGTCCGGCTTTGCGAACAGCTCTGCTGCATTTCCTGCATTTACAGATCCGCCGTACTGGATACGAACAGAATCAGCAGTAGCCTGATCATAGATTTCAGCTACACATGCACGGATTGCGCCACAGACTTCCTGTGCCTGATCGGATGTAGCAGTCTTGCCTGTTCCGATTGCCCAGATTGGCTCATAAGCGATTACCATGTTTGCAACGTCTGCTGCTGCAACGCCTGCAAGATCAGATTTGATCTGAAGTCTGATCCAGTCAAGTGTTACACCCATCTCTCTCTGCTCTAAAGTCTCTCCACAGCAAAGGATTGGAGTAAGTCCTGCCTCGATTGCCTTCTTAACCTTCTTATTTAAGAGAACATCATCCTCTTTGAAGTAGTCACGTCTCTCGGAATGTCCGATTACAACGTACTTAACACCAGCGTCTACCAGCATCTCTGCGGAGATCTCACCTGTGTATGCACCCTTCTCTTCGAAGTACATGTTCTCGGCACCAACCTGTACGTTGGTTCCTTTCACAGCCTCTACAACCGGTACGATATCGATTGCAGGTACACAGTAAACAACATCTACGCTATCAGATACTACTAATGGCTTTAACTCTTCTACTAACTTTACAGCCTGGCTTGGAGTCATGTTCATTTTCCAGTTGCCGGCTACGATTTTCTTTCTTGCCATGATTTTTATTTCTCCTAATCTGTAAATAATTTAACTGTCTTTTATTTATCGTCTGCTGCTACTACGCCTGGCAGTTCCTTACCCTCTAAGAATTCAAGGGAAGCTCCACCACCGGTAGAAATATGGCTCATCTTATCAGCATAACCCATCTGGTTAACAGCTGCAGCGGAATCTCCACCACCGATGATTGTTGTTGCATCGGTCTCTGCAAGAGCCTTAGCTACTGCAAGTGTACCAGCTGCAAGTGTCGGGTTCTCGAATACACCCATCGGTCCGTTCCATACTACAGTCTTAGCTGTCTTAACAGCATCTGCAAACATCTCTGCGGACTTAGGTCCGATATCGCATCCCTCACGGTCTGCCGGCATAGCTGTGATATCACATACTTCTGTCTCTACAGGTCCGTCGATTGGATCCGGGAAATCCTTGATGGTAACAGCATCTACAGGAAGAAGGATCTTCTTGCCCATCTTCTCAGCCTTAGCCATCATTTCCTTACAGTAATCAAGCTTCTCATCATCGCAGAGAGAAAGTCCGATCTCATATCCCTGAGCCTTGATGAATGTGTAAGCCATACCACCACCGATGATAAGAGTATCACACTTCTCAAGCAGGTTGTTAATAACGTTGAGTTTGTCTGCTACCTTAGCACCACCGAGGATTGCTACGAATGGACGTACCGGATTCTCAACAGCATTTCCTAAGAAGGCGATCTCCTTCTCCATCAGGTAACCAACAACATTCTGTCCACCCTTTGCAGTGATGAACTTTGTAACACCGGCTACAGAAGCGTGTGCTCTGTGGGAGGAACCGAATGCATCACATACATAGATGTCTGCAAGATCAGCAAGTTCCTTAGAGAACTGCTCACCGTTCTTTGTCTCCTCAGCGCCACGAAAACGGGTATTCTGAAGTAATACAACTTCTCCCTCTTTCATTTCCTCAACAGCCTTTGTAGCTGCCTCGCCTGTTACGTTGTAATCAGATACGAAGTTTACTTTCTGTCCGAGAAGCTCCTCAAGTCTCTTGGCAACCGGTGCAAGGGACTCTCCTTCGTTTGGTCCGTTCTTTACTTTTCCAAGATGGGAGCAAAGGATTACCTTTCCACCATCGTTTAATAACTTCTTAATTGTAGGAAGAGCAGCTTTGATACGGGTATCATCTGTGATTTCGCCAGCTTTCAGTGGTACATTGAAGTCACATCTTACAAGGACTCTCTTGCCCTTTGCGTTGATATCATCAACTGTTTTCTTATTTAATGCCATGTTTTTATTCTCCGTTCTGCCTTTTTGGCAATTTTAAACCCGAAGAAAAGGAAATGACTTTCCAGCCGGTTGTTTCATACTCCGCAGCTGCATAAAACAGCGGAACCCTTTCCTTTTCTTCTTATTTGTCATAATGAAAAAAGGTCCGGCCCTACAGGCCGGACCCTTTCACATAAACTAAGATAGATTATGCTAACTCAGAGAAGTACTTGATTGTACGAACCATCTGAGATGTGTAGCTGTTCTCGTTATCATACCAAGAAACAACCTGAACCTCATACAGATCATCACCGATTGGGTTAACCATTGTCTGAGTAGCATCGAATAAAGAACCGAATCTCATACCAACGATATCAGAAGATACGATCTCGTCCTCATTGTATCCGAAGGACTCATTAGCTGCTGCCTTCATAGCTGCGTTGATGTCTTCCTTAGTAACGCCAGCCTTCTTAACAACTGCTGTAAGAATTGTAGTAGATCCTGTAGGGGTTGGTACACGCTGTGCAGATCCGATTAACTTTCCGTTCAGCTCTGGGATTACAAGACCGATAGCCTTTGCAGCACCTGTGCTGTTTGGAACGATATTAACTGCAGCTGCACGGGATCTTCTTAAATCACCCTTACGCTGTGGTCCATCAAGAGTCATCTGATCACCAGTGTAAGCATGGATTGTTACCATGATACCAGACTGGATTGGAGCAAACTTGTTAAGAGCATCTGCCATTGGAGCTAAGCAGTTTGTTGTACAAGAAGCTGCAGAAATGATTGTGTCAGAAGCCTTTAATGTCTCGTGGTTTGTATTGTAAACGATTGTAGGAAGGTCGTTTCCTGCTGGTGCAGAGATAACTACCTTACGAGCTCCGGCATTGATATGAGCCTGAGCCTTCTCCTTGCTTGTATAGAATCCAGAGCACTCTAATACAACGTCAACCTTTAACTCACCCCATGGGCAATTGTTTGCATCTGGGAAAGCGTAGATCTTGATTTCCTTACCACATACTGTGATAGAATCATCGCTTGCAGAAACTTCATCTGCATGCTCGTACTTACCCTGTGAGCTATCATACTTTAATAAGTGTGCTAACATCTTTGGGCTTGTTAAGTCGTTGATTGCTACTACTTCGTATCCTTCTGCTCCGAACATCTGTCTGAAAGCAAGACGACCGATACGGCCGAATCCGTTGATTGCTACTCTTACTGCCATTCTTAATTCCTCCTAGAATTGTAAATAAATAGTCTCATGGGACTTGCGTCCCAAGCTTCCTTTATTTTACCCAATTATTTCCGAAAGTTCAAGTCTTTTCTCCGTCTTTGTTAATTTTTTCACTAAAGGTATCTATTTCCCCTGAAATATAGTATAATCTTACGAAAAGACTTTTTCCAAAATCAACCACACAGAAAAAAGGAGGCTCTTATGCTTTGGGATACACATATGCACACGCATCACAGCGGAGACAGTGACGCATTGATGCCTGACATGATCCAGGCCGCTGTACGGCAGAACCTGGATGGCATCTGTTTTACCGATCATTTTGATTATGATTACCCGGATGATCCCAATCTGTTTCTTCTGGATTTTGATTCCTATATAAAAGAAGTCCGCAGTTTTCAGGACACCTGCCATGACCGTCTTTCCATTCGTCTTGGAATCGAAGTCGGTCTGCAGCCCCACATCACGGAAATCAACCGCAAAGCGGTGACCGGACATCCGTTTGATTTTGTCATCGGTTCCTCCCACGTTGTTCACGGAATCGATCCCTATTACCCGAAATACTATGAAGGACGCTCCGAAAAAACTGCTTACCGCGAGTACTTCGAATCCATTCTGGAAAACCTGAACACCTATTCCGACTTCGATGTATACGGTCATCTCGATTATGTTGTCCGCTACGGTCCGGACCGCAACCGTTTCTATACATATGAGGCCTATGCCGATATCATTGATGAGATTCTGCGTAAACTCATTTCCATGGGAAAAGGGATCGAAGTCAACACGGCAGGATTCAAATACGGGCTGGGACATCCAAACCCGACCGAAGCTGTTCTTTTACGCTATCACGAACTCGGGGGAGAGATTCTGACACTCGGAGCCGATGCCCATGCGCCGGAGCACGTTGCATATGCGTTTGACCGTCTTCCTCAGATTCTGCGGCATGCAGGCTTCCGGTACTTTACGGTCTTTACCGGCAGAAAGCCGGACTTCCTTCCGCTTCCGGAATAGCGAAAATAAAGGATTAATTCCAAAAATTTCAAAATAGGTATTGCAAAATCCGAATAACACGGTATAATGTAAGTATTGAATGGTGTTATTTAAATATAGCATGCACGTACGCAAATGAGTATGTAGTTCAATTTTATTAAACAATTATCTAATTAACTACTCAGTTACTCAATTTCCTTTAAGTAACTAAGAAGGAGCAGGTTTCCTCGCCTGCTCCTTTCTTTGTTTTTGGGCTTCTGTCCTGATTCTTATATACCTGCTGTCTTTTCGCGGTTGCTCCCCGACCTCTTTTTTATAAAGGTAAGAACAGCAAGCAGGAGCATGAGGCTGATGCCAAGTGCTACCCACCAGATCTGTACCAGTCCTGCAATGATATAACCAATGATACATACCACAGCAACAACCGCTGCATACTGCATCTGCGTTGTCACATGGTTGATATGGTTACTCTGCGCGCCGGCCGAAGACATAACCGTTGTATCCGAAATCGGTGAAATATGATCCCCGCAGACGGCACCTGCCAGCACTGCGGAAACCGCAATGATCATCATTTCCAGATGATCTGCCCCCGGAAACATGGCGATTGCAATCGGAACAAGAATCGCAAATGTTCCCCAGCTTGTTCCGGTAGAAAACGCAAGGAACACTGCAACAACAAACAAAACAGCCGGAAGGAACAGGCTTGCAGAAGCACTCGTTCCAACGATGGATTCCACAAATGTACCAATCTGCAGAGCATCTCCCATTCCCTTTAAGGTCCAGGCAAATATCAGTATTCCGATCGCCGGGATCATCAGCTTAAAGCCTTCCACAAAACTCTCCATGAATCCTTTAAACGTAACCACCTTTCGCGGAAGATACAAAAACAGCATGACAAAGACCGTGACCATGGTTGCAAAAATCAGGCTGGTCTCCGCATCACATCCTGCAAATGCACTGACCACATCGGTCGCACCGCCCAGAAATCCGGTATAGATCATGGCACCAATTGCAGAACCGATCAGAACAATCACCGGAAGAAGCAGATCAATCACTTTTCCGTTGGAAGAAATATCTTCTTCCTTAACCTTTTCAAACTCTTCCCCGCCGCTGGTAAACAGATCTCCTTTTGCAGCATTCTCCTCATGTTTTTTCATGAGTCCGAAATCAAAACCTGCAATAATCACAAAAAATACCATGACAATCGTCAGAATCGCATAGAGATTGTACGGAATTGTTCGCAGAAACAGCTGAAATCCCGTAATCCCGGCATCTTTCGGAACATACGAATTGACGGCTGCCGCCCAGCTGGAAATCGGCGCAATGATGCAGACCGGCGCAGCGGTCGCATCAATGATATATGCCAGTTTTGCGCGGGATACTTTGTAGCGGTCAGTTACCGGACGCATCACAGATCCGACGGTCAGACAATTGAAATAATCATCCACAAAAATCAGCATTCCAAGTCCTGTGGTTGCCAGCATTGCGCTCTTTTTTGACCTGATCTTGCTGCCGGCCCATCTTCCATAAGCAGCTGAGCCTCCTGATTTTGACATCAATACAATAATCATTCCAAGCAGCACATCAAAAATCAGAATATTCAGATTCATGCTGTCTTTCATAATCGAAAACAGGGCATTGAATGCATTCCACGGATGAAATCCGGTATATAACAGTGCTCCGACCGCCACTCCAATAAACAGGGAACTGTATACTTCCTTGGTGACAAGTGCCAGTATGATTGCCAGAAGAGGCGGCACCAGTGACCACCATGTTCCGATAAAAATCGACGTATCCATTTTCCAGATTATTCCTCTCTTATGCCTTTATTTTGTATCACTATTTTAACTTAAACTGCTGCACCAGATCATTCAGAGAAGCAGACTCTGCAGAAAGCTCCTGACTGGTTGCGGAAGATTCCTCTGCGATTGCCGCGTTGCTCTGTACAACCTCGGAAATCTGGTTTACACCGGACTCTGCCTGCTTGATCTGCTCTGCCTGTGTCTCGGAAAGCTGTGCCAGTTCCTGGGATTTCTTTGCCACTTCATTGATTCCCTCTACAAGAGAAATAATCGTCTGGAAAGTCACATCAACTGCCTGATTGCCGTTTTCGATTTCCTGAATAGAGTTCATAATCAGCTCACGGGTATTGACTGCAGACTGTGCACTCTCATCCGCAAGTTTTCCGATCTGGGATGCAACTACGGCAAAGCCCTTGCCGGCTTCTCCTGCACGTGCAGCCTCAATGGATGCGTTCAGGGCAAGCAGGTTCGTCTGCTCCGCGATCTCCTCGATCTGTCCGATGATTGTCTCAATCTGCTTGGACATATCGCTGATTCTCTTCATTGCTTCGGTAACTGCATTCATTTCCTTCTGTGTCTTATCTGCTTCCTGTGCATATTTTACAGATAATTCGTAAGAAGCCTGTGCACTCTCATGTGTGTGCTCAACCCCTTCTGTGATATTGGCAAAGGATGCCAGAAGTTCTTCCACTGCACCTGCCTGATCGGTAGATCCCTCTGCCAGTGTCTGTGATCCCTCTGCCAGATTGGTAGAACCTGCAGATACCTGGGAAGCAGCCTCCTCAATCCGGTGCATCGTCTCATTCATATCGGTGTTCATGACATGGATTGCATCATTCATTGCCGCAAACTCACCCATATATTTCTCCGGAATTTTGGAAACACCGGTATAATCATTGTGAGCCATCAGATCCATACGGTGGTTGACATCCTGAATAACAGCGGCCAGATTCTTTGCCATCTCGCGCGCAACAATTACCATCTCGGAAATTTCATCCTCTGATGTCATCTCCGGGAATTCGCTGGAGAGATCCCCCTTTGCAAATGTATCAAAACGGGCACCCAGCTGATCCAAAGGATCAACAATATTCTGTGCAAGCACTCTGCCGATCCGGCGGGCTACAAAAATTGCAAGTGCAATAACCGCAATAATTGCAATAAGTGTGATCAATTCTACCATTGTAAGAATTTTCTCTAACTTATCTCCATGCTCGGTATTTGCATCCATCAGTTTCACCATATCCTGATAAATCTCCTCATAGATCGGTGCCACCTGATCCTGTGCCATCTGCTGTGCTTCATGGCGCGCATCAATATCCTGTGTATTCTTTCCTTTTTCCAGTACTGCATCACAGATTTCATAATATTCCGTCAGTTTTTCTGTGATGCTGCTATAGATTTTCTCCTCATCCGAAGATGAAACCGTATTTTTTACCTCTTTGGTGTACTGCTGGCAGGATTCTTTCTTCTTCTCATAATTTTCTACGCAGCTGTTCACAAGGTTTTCATCCTGATATCCGATCGCAGCACGCAGATAACTTCTCGTATCGGCAAACGTAATCATCATCTTGCCGATATCACCCTGTGAAAAACCATAATTTTTCAATGCATAATTATAGCGGTTGCTGACCACAATTCCGGATACGGCTCCCACAACACCGGAAATGCTAACAATCAGGGCCACCATCACAATTGCAGAAGAAATTCGTTCTTTTAATCTCTTCTTATTTAACTTTTCAATCAACTTTTGTATCATATAAGTTTCCTCCTCAAACGGGTTCTCATTTGTTTAGATATTTTTTCAGAATTTCTTCCGTCATCTCAAACGGATAGTTCTTTAACTTGGCAGGATTCTGCAACAGTTTCTGCACATCCTCCTCCCACAGTTCCTCCGGGATCTGTGGTTTGCCCAGCAGCTTGTCCAGATAGGCGATAAATTCAGCCCGGTTCTCAAATCCAAGCAGCTCAAGCACCTCTGCCACCCGCTTCTGATTATTGTAAAAACGCAAAAATCCCGGCAGGAAAAATCCGACTGCCTTTCCATGCGGAATGCCAAGCTCATATGTGACCGGATAACTTAATCCGTGCGGAATACTGGTACCGGTATGTGCAATCGCCATACCTGCCACAACCGATGCATGCATGAATGTTTCGTATCCTTCATCCGGAATCTTAATCCCGGAAGAAAGCAGGTATTCCTTTGCACTGCCCCAGATCCGAAGACCTTCCGCTGAATATATCCGGTTATATGCATTTGCATTTGTATTCAGATATGACTCAATCAGATGTGCCAGCGCATCCACACAGGTGCTGACCATATTCTCATAAGAAGAAGTCTTTAAATATCCGGCATCCACAAATGCCAGATCCGCAAACCATTTGTGTGCGATTGACTGCTTGGTATGTAAGTCGTGCCGTGTCAGAATCGCATAAGGCGTCACTTCCGATCCCGTACCGGATGTGGTCGGGACTGCTGCAACCGGATAGCCCTGCATCGGCTCCGGATGATAAAGACGCTCCTCTGCATGATCGATTGCCGATGGATTCGCTGCCAGAAGCGAAATCGCCTTGGACGCATCCATCGGAGAACCGCCTCCCACAGCCACAAAAAAATCCACCTGTTCTTTTACTGCAATGCCCGCTGCCACAGCCACGGTCTCCACAGAAGGATTCTCTTCGATCTCATCAAAAATCACATAGGTCTGCCCGTTTGCCTGCAATGCCTGTTCAACTGCTGCAAGCGAACCATTGATGCGGCTGGAATGTTTTCCCGTCACAATCATGGCTCTGCTTCCTAATGCTTTTAACTCTGCACCGTTTTCCAAAACACAACCGCTGCCAAAAAATACCTTCGTCGGCATATACAATCTCATGTTTCTTCTCCTTTATGCGTTGCACATCTCTGTAACAACTTCATTGATCACCTTTCCGTCTGCCTTTCCTTTCAGCTCCGGCATAATCGTCTTCATGATCTGTCCCTTGTTCTTCGTTGCAATCACATCTGCAAACTTTTCCTTAACAATCGCAGTCACTTCCTCTTTCGAAAGCATCTTCGGTGCATATTCTTTCATAATGTCATAACGTTTTCTGTACTCCTCCAGCAAATCGGTACGGTCTGCCGGGCAGGAATCGATCTGTTCCTGAACGGTCTTTAATTCCTTCATGATTGTGGCATTGACCATATCCTCCGGAATGTCATCTCTGCATCCGGCATCAATGGCATTTTTCTTCACTGCCGAGACCAGAGACGAAATTGCATCCTTCCGTTCCTTGTCGCGCGCTTTCATCGCTGCCATCATATCTTTGCGTAGCTGTTCCATCTGCATAATTTCCTAACCTCCATGTCTATAAAATTCAGATAACTACATTATACTACGCTTCGGGCTGATAGCAAAGAATAACCTTACATTTTTTAATTATATTTATGAATTTCTTTCTGAAACTCCCGAATATCCTTTGCAATTTCACCACTGAGCAGGAGCATACAGATCAGATTCGGGATTGCCATCAGCGCATTGGCAATATCCGAGAAACTCCATACCAGATTCAGTGTCTGTGTACATCCGAAATACACAACAAAGGAAAAAACAAGGCGGTATACCATATTAAACCGGTGCGTTCCCAGCAGATATTCAAATGCTTTTTCCCCGTGATACTCCCAGCCGAGTATTGTAGAAAACGCAAACAATGTAATCCCGATTGTCACAAGCCAGCCCCCGGCCGATCCCAGAACCGTCTCAAATGCCGCAATTGTAACATCCGAACCGGTCAGCATATTCCCGGCAGCATCGGTCATGCCAAGGACACCGGAAGAGGCAATCGCAAGTCCTGTAATCGTACAGACAACAATCGTATCCCAGAAGGTTCCCGTCATATTGATATATCCCTGACGCACCGGGTTATCCGTCGTTGCAGCCGCTGCCGTAATTGCCGCAGATCCCATACCGGCTTCGTTGGAAAATACACCTCTTGCCACACCATAACGCATTGCATTCATCATGGAAGCGACAATCGTTCCGCACAGACCGCCGCCTACCGCTTTTACCGAAAATGCCATCTGAAAAATCATCAAAATGCCTGCCGGCAGATTCGAAATATTTCCGATAATGACAATAACGCCACAGATCACATAAAAAATCGCCATCAGCGGAACGACCACCGAAGAAACCTTTGAAATGGATTTGATACCGCCGACAATGATCAGCAGGGCAAGCACCGTAATCACAATTCCGGTCAGATGGGTCGGCACATGAAGTGTCGTATGTAATGCACCGGAAATCGAATTTCCCTGTGTCATATTGCCGATTCCAAACGAAGCAATCACAGCAAAGAGTGCAAATAACCACGCAAGAACCGCTCCAAATCTTTTATTCTTCAGTGCCTTTTTCATCGTGTACATCGGGCCGCCGCTCATCTCCCCTTTGGCATTGATCTCACGGTATTTGATCGCCAGCATACATTCACTGAACTTCGACGTCAGACCAAATGCAGCAGAGATCCACATCCAGACCAAAGCTCCCGGGCCACCGGAAACCATCGCCGTCGCAACCCCCACAATGTTGCCCGTTCCGATTGTGGCGGCAAGTGCTGTGGTCAGTGCCGAAAACGGAGACACATCGCCCTCGCCACGGCTTTTCGTCCGCGCCTCTTTGCTTAACGTACTTTTGAGTGCATAACCGAGATTTCTCCATGTCAGAAACCGTGTGCGGATCGTAAGGAAAATTCCGGTCCCCACAAGCAGAATCAGCATGACCGGTCCCCAGACAAAATCGTCAATTGCTGTAATCACATCATTTAACTTTTCCATAACCTCATCCCTCCTGTTTTCGAATAAAAAAAGGGGCAGTGTCTGAACAACATCGCCCTTTGTTTTTTATATCCTATGAAATTTGTCTTTATATTATACTTCCGAAAGGAATCTGTCAACTGGTTTATGCAGCAACGTCCACTTCGTCATCCTTCTGACGCAGAATCCTTGCCGTTTCCATCCCA
>ENA-OPAQ01001009-OPAQ01001009.1-human-gut-metagenome-genome-assembly--contig:-NODE-1009-length-22573-cov-4.270894_pt1 | contig 22573 bp, 21 predicted proteins | sample MGYA00241058_ERZ501432 | MGnify/ENA primary metagenome ERZ501432 (study PRJEB25962, sample SAMEA2042570) | human gut metagenome | biome: human gut; feature: human-associated habitat; material: faeces... | reverse complement strand
GCTGTACCGGTTTCAAACCATCTCTTACATCCGGCAATGCACGCTGGGCGATAACGCTCATCGCATAATCGATGTAGGATGTCTCCATTGTTTTTTTCAGATCGACATCATGGATTTGATCAAAAATTTTGTCATCCATTCTATTTACCTCATTCCTGCAAATTCTTTTTGGTTAAAAATCTGCATTTCTCTAATTAAACTACATTTGCAATTATATTATAAATTAACTTCCTATCACGCTATTAAACTACATTTGCAGTAATATATAGTTTTCTGCACACTTAATCTTAGATATCAAGATTCTGCACATACTTCGCATTTTCTTCAATAAACTCACGTCTCGGTTCTACTTTATCTCCCATGAGAGTTGTAAATGTAATATCAATCTCAGAAGTACTCTCATCATCGATCATAACACGTTTTAAAATTCGTTTCTCCGGATCCATGGTCGTCTCCCAAAGCTGTTCCGCATCCATCTCACCAAGTCCTTTGTAACGCTGGATCTTATTATTTCCGTCACGTCCGATCTCCGTTAAGATTGCATTTAACTCATCATCACTGTAAGCGTACCATACATTTTTGTTTTTTTCGATCTTGTATAGTGGCGGCTGTGCCAGATATACATGACCTTCTTTGATCAGATCCGGCATGAACCGATAAAGGAATGTCAGCATTAACGTACTGATATGGGCACCATCGACATCGGCATCCGTCATAATGATAATCTTGTTGTAACGAAGTTTGCTGATATCAAAGTCTTCATGAATACCTGTACCAAACGCAGTAATCATAGCTTTGATTTCAGCATTTCCATAAATCTTATCCAGTCTTGCCTTCTCGACATTTAAAATCTTACCACGAAGTGGGAGGATTGCCTGGGTTGCACGGCTTCTCGCAGTCTTAGCGGAACCGCCGGCGGAATCTCCCTCGACGATGAAAATCTCACAGTTCTTTGGATCTTTATCAGAACAGTCTGCCAGTTTTCCCGGAAGAGACATTCCCTCCAGCGCTGTTTTTCTTCTGGTTAAATCCCTTGCTTTTCTTGCAGCCTCTCTCGCACGCTGCGCCAGAAGGGATTTTTCACAGATTGTCTTGGCAACCGTCGGATTCTGCTCTAAAAAGTAAGTAAGCTGCTCGCTCACAATGGAATCCACCGCACCGCGGGCTTCGCTGTTCCCCAGTTTTTGTTTGGTCTGTCCCTCAAACTGAGGTTCCTCGATTTTGACACTGATAATGGCAGTCAGTCCTTCACGGATATCATCACCCGTCAATGCCGGTTCGCTGTCTTTTAATAATTTATTTGCTCTCGCATAAGCATTAAATGTCTTCGTCAATGCATTACGGAATCCGGCAAGGTGTGTACCGCCTTCCGGTGTAATGATGTTATTGACAAAACTTAACGTCAACTCATTGTAGGAATCATTATGCTGCATGGCAACTTCCACGTAAACACCATTTCCACTGCCCTCACAATAAATGACTTCCGGATATAAAGCTTCTTTGCTCTTGTTTAAGTAAGTAACAAATTCCTTGATACCACCGGCATAATGAAAATCATGGGTTCTAACAGGATTTTCCCTTAAGTCTGTAAGCACGATCCTCAATCCTTTTGTCAAAAAGGCCGTCTCACGCAGACGTTGTTTTAAGGTATCATAATCAAAAACAGTCTCTTCAAAAATCGATGCGTCCGGCCAGAAAGTAACCTTGGTTCCGTGCTTGTCGTCACCACACTCCCCGATTACTTTTACCGGTTCATCCGGTTTACCAATCTTATAACTCTGGAAATAAATCTTCCCTTCACGGTAAACTTCAACTTTCAACTTTGTGGAAAGTGCATTTACAACTGACGCACCTACGCCGTGAAGTCCACCGGATACTTTGTAGCCTCCACCGCCAAATTTTCCACCGGCATGAAGTACAGTGTATACGACTTCCAATGCGGATTTTCCAGCTTTGTGATTGATGTCGACCGGAATACCACGTCCATCATCTTCTACGGTAATAGAGTTATCTTCATTTATGGTCACTTCAATATTTTTGCAGTATCCGGCAAGTGCCTCATCTACTGAGTTGTCTACAATCTCATATACCAGATGATGTAAGCCCCTGGCTGATGTACTACCGATGTACATACCCGGTCTTTTACGAACAGCCTCAAGTCCTTCCAAAATCTGGATCTGGTCTCCACCATATTCGTTTTCTGTACCCATTTATTCCTCCATTCTGCACATAAAAAAATATGTACAATGCAATTATATTTCTTTTCTCTCTTCCACAGTCCCCTGCACAACTTTAAATATCTTGTTGATATGAAATCTGTTTTTTACAAATTCATCCAGCCCTGTGCAGGTGATCAGCGTCTGTGTGTCATGAATACTGTTGAGCAGATAATTCTGCCGGTTACTGTCAAGCTCCGACAACACATCATCGAGCAACAAAACCGGTGTATCATGAATGGACCGTTTAACCAGTTCGATCTCTGACAATTTTAAGGACAGCGCAGAAGTTCTCTGCTGTCCCTGGGAACCGAACTTCCGGATATCCACCTCACCGATGGAAAAAAGAAGGTCATCCCGGTGCGGTCCCACTGATGTCATACACTGCCGCATATCCCTCTCTTTGACTCTGGACAGTTCATCCTCAAAAAAAATATCTTCAATACTTGGTTCATACTGCAAAAGCAAATCTTCTTTTTCACCGGAAATCCGATAGTGAATATCATGCACGATCTCATTTAGCTCATCAACAAACTGTTTTCTTCGCCGAATGATTTTCCTGCCAGTTTCTACCAGCTGCATATCCCATACCGGAAGTGTATCCTTTAAATCCGGTCTGTAAACCATATCTTTTAATAATTTGTTGCGCTGATTCAAAATTTTATTGTAAGTTGTAAGGTCTGACAAATATATTTTATCCAACTGACACAATTCAGAATCCAGAAATCTACGGCGCTCCGCCGGACCATTTTTGATAATATTCAGATCCTCCGGCGAGAAAAATACCATATTGAGAATTCCAAAAAGCTCGCTGGCTTTTTTGATCGGAACTTTATTGATTGCGATTCCCTTGGAACGATTGTGTTTTAAATGCATATCAATCTGATATTCTTTTTCTTTTTTTACAACAACCGTTCTGATATGGGACTCCTGCTCCCCGAAACGGATCATTTCCTTGTCCTTACTACATTTGTGGGACTTAGTTGTTCCACTTAAATATGCAGCTTCAAGGATATTCGTTTTTCCCTGCGCATTATCCCCATAAAAAATATTGGTTCCCTCATCAAATGAAATATTTAAATCTTCATAATTTCGAAAATTCTGCAATTCAATTGATTTTATGATCATTTTACAATCTGAATTGTCTCGCCGTTAAAGGAAACAACATCTCCATTGTATAATTTTTTTCCACGCTGAATCTCTGTCTCGCCGTTTAATTTTACCTGTCCATCCTGAATAAAAAACTTTGCATCTACTCCGGATTCTACAAGACCTGCTTTTTTCAAAGCCTGTCCCAGTTTGATAAATTCATCCGTCTCTCTGATATTTACTGTGATCATCTTTCTGCCTTTCTTAGTTAGTGGCTGCGTTAAAGTTTACCGGAAGAATCAGATAAATGAACTTTCCTTCATCATCCTTGATAAAACATGGAGCCTTCGGGTTTACCATATAAAGAGAAACCTCTTCCTCATCGATGACTCTCAATGCATCGATAAAGAATTTCGGATTAAATCCAATGAGGATATCTTTTCCCTCTTTTGCGATATCAATATCTTCATTCATGGAACCAATAAAAGAATTGATCTTTAATTCCATATTTCCATCTGTGATATTCATAATAATTGGTTTCTTGTCACCCTCTTTTACGAGAAGTGTAGCACGGTCGATACAGTCTAATAATTCACGCTTATTAATCTTAACTTTTGTATCATAATCAGAGGAAAGCATCTGCTCAATCTTGAAATACTCCCCTTCAATCAATCTGGATACAACTGTAGTATCATCAAATTCAAATACAATATGATTCTCTGAAAGGAAAATATTGACTTCTTCCTCTGCACTTCCAGGTAAAATCTTACTTACTTCCTGAAGTGTTTTACCAGGAACAACTACTTTCTTATGATCGTAATTATTCTTTAATTCAATATTACGGATGGAAATTCTATGTCCATCCAGAGAAACTACTTTTAACTGATTCTCTTCAATCTCGAAAAGTTCACCCGTCATCAGTTTATTGTTGTCATTGTCAGCAATTGAGAAGATTGTCTGACGAATCACTTCTTTTAAAGTAAACTGGGAGATTGAAATACATTCATTTCTTTCAATAAATGGAATATAGGAAAAATCATCACCTGATTTTCCAACAATGTTAAACTTTGCTTTCTCACAGGTAATGGTAGTTTTAAAATTGGAATCTGTTTCGATCACAACATCACTGTCCGGTAATTTACGGACAATCTCAGAAAAAATCTTAGCATCTAATGCAATGATTCCCCTCTCTGCAATTTCTCCTTCAATCTTAGTTTCAATTCCAAGTTCCATATCGTTTGCTGTTAATTTGATTTCATTAGCAGAAGCATCAATTAAAATACATTCAAGGATTGCCATTGTGGTTCTGGTTGGAACAGCTTTGGACACAATGTTAACTCCATGAAGCAGATTTGATTTAGAACAGATTAATTTCATAATGTGAATAACTCCTTCCTGCTTGGCGAAAGCCAATATAAATATAATTAATAAAAGATATTAAAAGTCGTCGTATTAGTGTGTGTGAATAAGTGAATAACCCTGCAACCCTTGAAAACATAAGGGCTTGTCCGAAAAATCCGACTGTATAACTATGTGAAAAGCATGAGGATTAACCTTGGATAAAATGTGAATTAAAATTTTAAGCCTCCTCAGAAAAAATTTGAAATTCATCTTGAAAAGTAGGTTATCCAAAACTTTAAACATAAATTAAACACGATTTGAACAGGTTATCCACAAAATTTTGTTAATAACTCGAAAAAAAGTTGATAACTTTAGTTTGGATTGATTTTTTTCTTGATAGTCTCAATTAAATTGCGTGTCTGTTCGTTGGAATCGTACTCATCCGCAATTTTTTTGATGCCGTGGATAATGGTCGAGTGATCTCTTCCGCCCAGTAAGGAACCGATGGAATCCAATGGAATATCCGTCATGGTTTTACAGAGGTACATGGCAATCTGCCTTGGTCTTGCAATCTCATTACTTCTGTTTTTTGAGATCATCTGATCCAGTGAAATCTGGAAATGTTCCGAAACAACTTCAATGATAAGCTGAGGAGTGATTTCTCTTGGCTTGTCCGGTGTGATAATATTCTGAAGTTCTTTCTTGGCAATCTCCATGGTGATCTCTGTTTTTTCCAGATTCGAGTAAGCGAGGAGTTTGTTCAAAGCTCCCTCTAATTCACGGATGTTGGATTTAATATTATTTGCGATGTAATTTAAAATGTCATCGCTTAAGGACATATCATCAGATTCCACTTTCCGGCGAAGGATTGCCATTCGCGTCTCGTAATCAGGAGCTCCGATGTCTGCCATAAGTCCCCATTCGAAACGGGAACGGATTCGTTCTTCTAACGTTTCCATATCCTTTGGCGGTTTATCCGATGTTAAAATGATCTGTTTGCCTGCGGAGTGGAGAGCGTTGAACGTGTGGAAAAATTCTTCCTGTGTACTTTCTTTTCCTATAATAAACTGAACGTCGTCGATCATGAGAACGTCGATGGTTCTGTATTTTTCACGGAATTTATTCATCGCAGAGGCGTTACCACTACGGATAGATTCGATAACTTCATTGGTAAATTCCTCGGAAGTAACATACAAAACTTTTGCTTCCGGATTTCTTTCCAGGATGAAATGTCCAATGGAATGCATCAAGTGGGTTTTTCCAAGTCCAGGTCCACCATAAATATAAAGAGGGTTGTAAGCTTCTCCCGGAGATTCCGCTACTGCCAGTGAGGCAGACTGTGCAAAACGGTTATTGCTGCCGACAACGAAAGTATCAAATGTGTAATTTGGATTTAAGTTGGAACGTTTGGAAGCTTCAGGTTCCGGTGTTTTCTTTCCTTTATTATTGGAAGGTCTGATATTCCTGGTCTGTTCCGGTAAAATAAACTGAATCTCATATTCGGTTCCGATAATTTCAGCAATTGCTACTTTTAAAGGAAGATAATATTTTTTTGAGATATAACTTAAAGTCATCTGTTCAGATGGAACAAGGATATAGAGGGTATTTCCCTCAACACCAAAAACTTCCAGAGGTTTGATCCAGGTATCAAAAGAAATGTCGCTGACATCATGCTCTGTTTTTACTGTCTGTAAAATTTCATCCCATTTTTCCAAAATCTTGTCCATTTTCTAACTCCGTTTTCTGATAGCACTAAAATATAGCAGTTAATCTTAACTGCTTAAAAAACTCTAAAAAATTCTATATAATGCTATCCTACACTATTTTTGCGGAATTATCAACGTTTAATTGTGGAAGGACTGGGGATAGGGCGTTGATAAAAAAAGTGGCTATATGGGCGTTTTAACGCTTAATGTGAATATACTAGAAGTTATTGTTAATAATGGAAAAATAGTTATAGACCGGGAAAAATAAGGCTTGTACACATTTATACACAAGTTATGATGACATTATCAAAAAATTGTCCACAAGTTATCCACAAATTGAGGATAACTTATGTAAACGGCATAAATACTTGTTTTTTGTGGAAAAAATTTTGATATTCTATGTGTATAACATTATACCATATATAGATAAAATGGATTTCTTCCTTATATATATAGTGGTAAAAAAACGAAAATCACAGAAAGTGGAAAACTAAATATTGGCAAAAGCCTTATTTTATGAGATTTTGCTTGACTTTGTCCGATTATTTTGATATAAATAAAAATGATGTTTTGTCGCTATTGAAGTAGACTTATCATAACATTGAGTAAAATATATGTTTGAATTGTAGAGGAGGTGTATGTGACATGAAGATGACATTCCAACCTAAGAAGAGACAGAGAGCGAAAGTTCATGGATTCAGAAGCAGAATGAGTACTGCAGGCGGAAGAAAAGTATTGGCTGCAAGAAGATTAAAAGGTAGAAAAAAATTATCAGCATAGGCCACATATTTGTGGTCTTTTCTTCTTTTATGATCAATTTTTGGCAAAGGAATATTAGATGAAATATTCAGAATCATTAAAGAAAAACAGGGATTTTCAGAACGTATATAAAAAAGGAAAATCATATGCAAACCGTTATCTGGTGATGTACGTTCTGGAAAATGATACAGACAGAAACCGGTTAGGCATATCGGTGAGTAAAAAAGTAGGAAATAGTGTTATAAGACATCATGTAACCCGATTGATCAGAGAAAGTTACCGGCTACAGGAAGACATGTTTAATAGTGGTTTAGACATTGTAGTCATCGCAAGAAATACAGCAAAAGACATTTCATATCATGAAGTGGAAAGTGCTTTGTTACATCTTGGAGGTCTTCATAAAATTTTGAAGTAAAGATTTTAGAAAAGAAGATGGAATCATTTTGAAAAAAATATTGATTGCTTTGATTAAATTTTATAGAAAGTATATTTCTCCGATGAAAACAACAAAATGTCCATACTACCCGACCTGTTCCACCTATGGGTTAGAGGCTGTCGAAAAGTATGGAGCTGTCAAAGGTGGGGCGTTAGCGCTTTGGAGAATTATAAGATGTAATCCTTTTTCAAAAGGCGGATATGATCCCGTTCCATAATTGGAGGTATTTTCAGTGTCAGAGATGTTATTAACAGCATACAATGGTGCCATTCTTGGACCAATTGCAAAATTACTTGGCTGGATAATGAATGGCATGTATATTTTAATGGAAAAAGTTGGAATTTCCAACGTAGGTCTTTCTATTATTTTATTTACCATTGTTATTTATGCTTTAATGTTCCCATTGACTTATAAACAGCAGAAGTTCTCGAAGTTATCCCAGAAGATGAACCCGGAGCTTCAGGCGGTCCAGAAAAAGTATAAGGATAAGAAAGATACCGTATCCATGCAGAATATGCAGGCTGAGACACAGCAGATCTATGAGAAGTATGGTGTTTCACCGACAGGCAGCTGTGTGCAGATGTTAATCCAGATGCCTTTACTTTTGGCGTTGTACCGTGTATTTATGAATGTTCCTGCCTATATCAGCAGTGTGAAGGATGTTTATCTTGATCTGGTTGATAAGATCATGGCAACAAGCGGCTATCAGGATATTATGACAAACCTGATGAGCACATTAAAATTGAACACAGTACAGGTTGATTTTACGGCAACAGATACAACAACATTACAGAATTATGTAGTAGATGTTTTATCAAAAATGAGTTCTACCGGATGGGATTCCTTAAGAGAGTCATTCCCGGCGCTCACAGATTCCATTGATTCTACATATGGTGTAGTTTCTCATGTAAACAACTTTATAGGATTAAATATTTCAGATACTCCATTTCAGATCATCAAAGCTGCATTTGCAGGTGGAAGTATTCTGATGGCAGTTCTTGCATTGCTGATTCCTGTGATTTCTTATTTGACACAGGTTTTAAATATCAAGTTAATGCCAACGGCTGCAACAGCAGGCGGAGATAATGACCAGATGGCTCATCAGATGAAGATGATGAACCGTACTATGCCATTATTCTCACTGGTAATGTGTTTTACTGTTCCGGTCGGTCTCGGTATCTACTGGATCGCAAGTGCGGTTGTAAGAAGTATCCAGCAGTTCTTCTTAAATAAACATTTTGATAAGATCGATCTGGATGATATTATTGCAAAGAATCAGGAAAAAGCAAAGAAAAAACGTGAGAAAATGGGAATCTCCGAAAACCAGATTTCCAATGCTGCACGTATGAATACAAGACAGGTTACAGCAAGTTCCAAGAGTTCCGTTAAGACAACGGCAGAGAAAGAACTTGAACTTGAGAAGGCAAATGCATTGAAAGCGAATGCAAAACCTGAAAGTATGGCTGCAAAAGCAAACCTGGTCCGTGAATTTAACGAGAGAAATAATAAGAAAAACTAACAGATTATTTTTCAAAAACGTGTTGGTAAGATAACGTATATGTGGAGGTTATTGTTATGGAGTATATTGAAGTATCAGCAAGAACAGTCGATGATGCTATCACAGAAGCTCTTATAAAACTTGGAGCTACCAGTGATCAGATTGAATATGAAGTAATCGAAAAAGGAAGCACAGGATTTTTAGGAATCGCAAGAAAAGATGCTGTGATCAAAGTTCGTAAGAAATATTCTGTAGAAGGTGATATCACAGAATTTTTACAGAAAATCTTTGCTGCTATGGATCTTAAAGTTGAGATCATTATTGAAAAAGCAGAAGACGGTAATACTTACAACGTAGAACTGAAAGGAGATGACATGGGTATCCTCATTGGTAAAAGAGGACAGACTCTCGACTCCCTGCAGTATCTTGCAAACCTTGCAGTGAATAAAAATTCTGAGGAATACATTAAAGTTAAGATTGATACAGAAGATTACCGCAAGAGAAGAAAAGAGACATTGGAGAATCTTGCAAAGAACATTGCATACAAAGTAAAGAGAACAAAACGTCCTGTTTCTTTAGAACCAATGAATCCTTTTGAGAGAAGAGTTATCCATTCTGCATTGCAGAATGATAAGTTTGTAACAACACACAGCGAGGGCGAAGAACCATACAGACATGTGGTTGTTACTTTAAAAAGAGATAGAGAAAGATAAATTCAATTATAGAATTTAAAAGACCAGAAGCTGCACGTTACAAAGCTTTATGAAAATGCCGGAAATGATATGGCAGGTTCTTATGAAGTTTTGCGGCGTGCAGTTTTGTACATGGAAAGGATATCACTATGGGAACGGATACCATTGCTGCAATTGCAACTGCAATGACAAGTTCAGGAATCGGAATCGTAAGAATCAGCGGAGACGAGGCAGTTTCTATCACAGACCGTATTTTTGAAATGAAGAATCAGAAAAAGTTAGAAGATATGCCAACGCATACAATTCACTATGGTCATATTCATGATGGAGATGAAGTGATCGATGAAGTTATGGTTGTTCTGATGAGAGAACCGAAAAGTTATACCAGGGAAGATACGGTTGAGATAGACTGTCATGGTGGCGTTTATGTCATGAAGAGAATTTTAGAAACAGTGATCAAATATGGTGCGCGTCCTGCAGAGCCGGGTGAATTTACAAAACGTGCATTTTTAAATGGAAGAATTGATCTCTCACAGGCAGAATCCGTTATTGATGTTATCAATTCCAAGAATGAATTTGCATTAAAAAGTTCGTTGAGCCAGCTTTCCGGTTCTGTTTCAGAAAAAATTAAAGAAATCCGCGGAACTGTTTTACATGAGATTGCATTTATCGAAAGTGCATTAGATGATCCGGAGCACATAAGTCTGGATGGATATCCGGAAAAACTATCCGGTATAGTATCGGATGTGATAAAAAAAATTGATAAACTGCTTGCAAACAGTGATAATGGAAAAATGTTAAAAGAAGGTATTTCAACTGTTATTGTTGGAAAGCCGAATGCCGGAAAATCTTCTCTTTTAAATTCTCTGGTTGGAGAAGAGAAGGCAATCGTTACAGATATTGCGGGAACAACAAGAGATGTTCTGGAAGAACAGATTAATTTAAACGGTATTTTATTGAATATCATTGATACCGCCGGAATCCGTGATACGGAAGATGTCGTGGAAAAAATCGGTGTGGAACGTGCAAAGAAATATTTGAATAATGCCGATCTTGTTATTTATGTAGTTGACACATCCACAGCGTTAGATGAAAATGATCATGAGATCATGGAATTATTGAAAGACAGACATGCAATCGTTTTGTTAAATAAATCTGATTTAAGTCCGGTCACAACTGTGGAAGATATCAGAAAACATCTGGATAAAAAAATGATATCAATTTCTGCAAAAGAGCAGACCGGAATGGATGATCTTGAAGAAACGATCAAAGAAATGTTCTTCTCAGGGGAAGTTACATTTAATGATGAAGTTTATATTACGAATATCAGACATAAAACATCTTTACAGGAAGCTTTACGAAGTTTACATTTAGTATTGCAGAGTATTGCAGATGATATGCCGGAAGATTTTTATTCCATTGATCTGATGAATGCTTACGAGGAACTTGGAAATATTATTGGTGAATCTGTGGAAGATGATCTGGTAAATGAAATCTTCAGTAAATTCTGTATGGGTAAATAAAAAATAATTTGCAGATTGTAAATGTGAAAGAGAATCATTCAAAATCTTATATGAGTTGAGGACAGAAAAATGGAAGAGAAGAAGATTCCGTATGTAGAGGAAGAATATGATGTGGTTGTAGTCGGAGCCGGACATGCCGGATGCGAGGCAGCATTGGCGTGTGCAAGACTCGGACTGGAAACAATTATTTTTACCGTGAGTGTAGACAGTATAGCGATGATGCCGTGTAATCCGAATATTGGAGGAAGTTCCAAGGGACATCTGGTTCGTGAGATCGATGCGCTCGGTGGTGAGATGGGAAAAAATATCGATAAGACATTTATCCAGTCCAAGATGTTAAATAAATCCAAAGGTCCGGCCGTTCATTCACTGCGTGCTCAGGCAGATAAAATGAATTATAGTATGGAGATGCGTAAGACGCTTCAGAATACCGATCATCTTACCATCCGTCAGGCAGAAGTTTCTGAAATTATCACGGAAACAACAGCGCTGGAAAATGGAAAAGAGATTCAGAAAATGACAGGCGTGAAAACGTTTTCAGGTGCGGTTTATCATTGTAAAGCAGTCGTATTGTGCACAGGAACTTATCTTCGCGCAAGATGTCTGACCGGTGAGATGATCACATACACCGGACCAAACGGTCTGCAGGCAGCAAATCATCTGACAGATTCCCTGAAAGCGCATGGAATTGAAATGTTCCGTTTTAAGACAGGAACGCCTGCACGAATTGACAAAAGGTCTGTTGATTTTTCAAAAATGCAGGAGCAAAAGGGTGATGAGAGAGTTGTACCTTTTTCCTTTACAACTAATCCTGAAGATGTGCAGATCGATCAGGTTTCCTGCTGGCTGACTTATACAAATGAGAAAACACATGAGATCATCAGGAATAACCTGGACCGCTCTCCGATTTATGCAGGAATTATTGAAGGTACAGGACCAAGATACTGTCCTTCCATTGAAGATAAGGTTGTAAAATTTGCGGATAAGGACAGACATCAGATTTTTATTGAACCGGAAGGAATAAATACGAATGAGATGTATGTTGGTGGAATGTCTTCCTCTTTACCGGAAGATGTCCAGCATGAAATGTACCGCACCCTGCCGGGACTTGAACATGTGAAAATTGTCCGTAATGCTTATGCGATTGAGTATGATTGTATCAATCCAAATCAGTTGTATGCTACTCTGGAATTTAAAAATATCAAAGGACTGTTTTCAGGTGGTCAGTTTAATGGAAGCAGTGGTTATGAGGAGGCTGCCTGTCAGGGACTGGTTGCCGGAATCAATGCAGCCATGAACATTCTCGGAAAAGAACCGCTGATATTAGATCGCTCCGAGGCTTATATAGGAGTATTAATTGATGATCTTGTGACAAAAGAAAATCATGAGCCGTATCGCATGATGACTTCCCGTGCGGAATACCGTTTGCTGCTTCGTCAGGATAATGCTGATCTCCGTTTATCAAAAAAAGGATATGAGATTGGTTTAATTTCACAGGAGCGATATGACTGGGTCTGCCAGAAGGAAGTATTGATCCAGAAAGAGATTGAACGTGTTGCCGGAGTCAAGATCGGTGCTAATAAAGAGGTTCAGGCTCTTTTGGAAAGTTACGGAAGTATTCCGTTAAATACCGGAACAACTTTAACAGAACTGATCCGCAGACCTGAACTTGATTATGAAAAATTAGCTGTGATTGATAAGGAAAGACCTGAGCTGCCTTATGATGTAGTTGAACAGGTTAATATCAATATCAAGTATGATGGATATATTGTGCGGCAGATCAAACAGGTAGAGCATTATAAAAAACTGGAAAATAAAAAAATAGCAGAAGATTTTGATTATGATGAAGTACCAAGCCTCCGTATTGAAGCCAGACAGAAGTTAAAACTTTACAGACCGTTATCAATTGGCCAGGCATCGAGAATTTCAGGAGTCTCCCCGGCAGACATTTCGGTACTTTTGGTTTATATGGAGCAGATGAAATATCATAAAGGAAATATAAAATGACATATAATTTAGAAAAATTTTTAAAAGGTCTGGAAGAACTTCAGATTGAATTAAGCGATAATCAGATACAGCAGTTTATCAGATATTATGAGATGCTGGTGGAAAAAAATAAAGTTATGAATCTGACTGCAATCACAGAATTTGATGAAGTCATTGAAAAACATTTTCTGGACAGTCTCTCCCTGATCAAAGTGTATGATCTCAAAAAAGAAGTTTCAGTGATGGACATGGGAACCGGCGCCGGATTTCCGGGGATTCCTTTGAAAATTGCTTTTCCGAATCTGAAGGTGACACTTGCTGATTCTCTGAATAAAAGAATATTATTTTTACAGGAAGTGATAGAGGAACTTGGATTAAAAGAGATTGAAGCACTTCATGCGAGAGCGGAGGAGCTTGGAAAAAATAAGGAATACCGTGAAAAGTTTGATCTGGTTGTCTCAAGGGCAGTTGCAAACCTTTCTTCCTTAGAAGAGTATTGTGTTCCTTTTGTAAAAATAGGTGGAAATTTTATTTCTTACAAATCCGGTGAAATTGAAGAGGAAGTTGCTAATGCAAAAAATGCAACATTTTTGCTTGGAGGAAAAATGAAAGAAGTCTATAAATTTGATCTGTATGAGCAGAAAAGATCGTTTGTCGTGATCGATAAGGTGAAGGGAACACCGAAAACTTATCCGAGAAAAGCCGGAACACCGACAAAGACACCGTTGTAAAAATAATAGTTACTGAGTGATGTAATAATTGGGTGATAAAATAAATCACCATATACACAAACTCCTGTCTTTTTTATGATGCAATAACATGCTTAAATGTAAAAATTTTTACATTCTATTATAAAACGTGTTTTTAATGCATCATTTGGAGGACAGGAGTTTTTTCTTTTTATTATTAAATTCTAAAATAATCCTACTTTAAAAACATATCAATTGCTTCCACAACTTTATCGGCAATCTCTAACTGTGGATATTTTTTACAGTTGGATAAGTATACGATTTCATTTCTGGAGTTTGTCTTTTTATAAGAATCTGCAATTGCGATTGCATCTTTCATGTTTCGACTCTCAATCACATAAATTGGAGTTTCTAATTTTTTCAGCGCATGTTCAATACTATTCTTTGTGTAATTTGCTTCCATGCTTGCCATTAAATATTTACCATGACTGAAATTCATGTGGGCTGCTTCGTAGTATGCGTCAATTAATTTGGAAGAAACCAACTGTGGTCTCGCATAATATTCCTCGCGGAAATCTTTGGTGATGTAAGTATTGCTAACTTTGATGTTGTAAAGGAATGTTCCAATCACAGGGAGTTCCAATAATGTTTTTTTCACAGAAGCATATTTATCGGTTGTAATATGAAGCTCTTTCAAAGAGGTCGGATTGATTGCAATAATAGAGTTTGCTAGATCCTTATTCATATTGCAAGCTAACGTTACAAATGAGATTGATTCATTCGATGCAATAATATCTGTTTTTTCTCCAATTACATTTTGGATAAAATCCGTCACAAGCTGAACATATAAATAATTGGTGTAAGTTAAGTACGGTTTTGTAGAGCGTCCACATCCAAGTAAGTCCAGTGTGTAGACAGTATGTTTCTTTTCCAGTTTTCGAATCACTTTGCACCATTCATAAGAAGAGCTGACCGGATTCAGATCGTGAATCAGCAATAACGGACTGCCTGATCCGCGTTTCGTATAATAAATCTGTCCGTTTTTCCAATCGTAAAAATTGCCGTTCTCTGCTTTCAAAATATTCTTGATATCAGCTGTCATATTAATAAATCTGTTAACAAAATGGATTGTTCCAGCGGCAAGAGCTGTCAACAGAAAAAAATGTTTGATATTCTTTTTCATAGAAACCTCCTTATTTATTTTATGATCATTAAAAAATGCATTTCATATAATTGAAAAATCGTTTCACCATTTCATAATCATAAATCTTTATTTAATAATATTATATCCGCTTTTTATAACATATACAAATTAATTTTTGAAAAATCATTCATTTTTTTTACATATTTTGAAAATTATAATTTATTTGTGATAATAAAATAACTATAATTGTAGTATAATTGTTTTTAAAATAATGATATGGTATAATGTGCGTATGCAATGAGCAGTGCCATAGACAGAGAAAATAGTTTGGGACTGCTTGCAGGCAAAAAACTATTTTATTTGTCTATGATAGGGCGAATGCCCGTCAGCCAGGAAAATCTTTGATTTTTCTGGCGTGCACGGCGGACTGTGCTTCATGATATAATAAAGACTGCCGAGCGGCGAATGCCCGTCAGCCAGGATAGCAGCTTTATTAATGATTACTCAGAAGTAAAGGAACAAGTGATTATGGTTATAGAATATTTACAGCAAATAAAAGATTCTTATTTCGAACAAAAACATGCATTAGAAAAACAGTTAAATTTATTGGAAATTCAATTAAAAGAAAATACCGGAATGATAAAAATGTTGGAGGAAACAAATGATTCGTGCTATGAACTGTTTACACCTAGAAATGTTAATTCAAAGAATAAAGCTAAAATTAATGAACTGATGGAAGAACAGAAAAGTATCAATGAGTCTATAGAAAATTTGAAAAATTCTATCAAAGAATATTCTAGTAAGATAGAACAATTAGATCAGATAGTGGATGAAAATCGAGAAATTGAAATTGTTCAAGAATATACGGAGACAATGTCACAACAGAATATAGTAAGTGAAGATGAAAAGATAGAATCATCGGAAGATAATTTACTTGATGGTATGAAGAATATTTTGAATCGAGTGGAGTTATGCAGCCGGTTGATTGATATTGATCTAGTTCGATGCAGATTGGAATTAAGTTCTGTTATGAAAATTCTTACTGATCTGATTGAAGAAAAAGATGAATCGGATTTTTGAAATATATATTTCTAAAAGAGACACTTTTCCCAATTAAAATAAATTCATAAATCTATTAGGTAGATAAATTATATATAAAGGAAAAACACATATGAGTAACAAAATATATAAGAGTAAGATGAAAGATGAAAATAGATTACTTGGAAAATTTGTGAATATATCATTAATCCCTTTATCAATTATCTTTGTGTTATTATTTTTGAAAATAATAGTAACAGAAATATCATTTCATAAAATGATTGCGGAAATGGTTGAGGGGATTGATTATTACATTGAAGATATAGTAATAACAGATAAAGAAACTGTAGAGGACTATAATGGTTCGGAATCAGGTGCAACGAATTATTTTTTTTACTATGGACATGATACTGATAAGCGGATGCAAGTAAATCAAAAAGTGTATTCTCAATATAATGTAGGAGATATGTTCCCAGCTTATACAAAGGATCATTATTATTATGGTTCAACAATTAATTCGATTTTGCCAAAAACTGAGTATAAAAACAATGAATTAAGTAAAGCCGGTATCGTAACAATCGGTTGCCTAATACTATTACTGCTTATATATAAATGGATTGATAATTTAGGAAAAAAGATAAACAATCAATAGTCAAGACCTTAAAATGTTTCACGTGAAACATTTTAAGGTCTATTTTATATTTTAACAATATTTAGTAGGTTCTTATAATATGAAATACTATAGTTTGAAGTGACACAATAAAAATATGAATGTTTCACGTGAAACATTTTTGGATAATTAATCATAGCATTTGAAATATAGAAGTGTTATAATATACAACGTAGAAAAAAATAACGAAAATATCTGCTTATAAAATAGTAAATTATCCGGCTATTATGGAATGAAAATTGATTATATCATGAAGCACAAATCTATGATCGTTATCTATACCCGCTTCGCTCGGTAGATTATATCATACACAAAAAACACATGATTCACAGAACAGTCTTTATTTATATTATAATAAAGAAACATAATAGCTAATAACAGAACTATGGGAAAGGAAAATATAATGGGTAGAATTATAGCAGTAGCAAACCAAAAGGGTGGTGTTGGTAAGACAACAACAGCAATTAATCTGGCTGCTTGTCTTGCGGAAGCAGGAAAAAAAGTATTAACAATTGACCTTGATCCACAGGGAAATATGACAAGCGGACTTGGAGTAGATAAAAATGAAGTGGAAAATACAGTTTATGAGTTAATGCTTGATGAATGTTCCATTAAAGAAAGTATGACGGATACGGTTGTAGACGGAATGAAAGTAATTCCATCAAATGTAAATCTTGCCGGAGCTGAAATTGAATTATTAGGTATTCCAGAAAAGGAATACATATTAAGAAATGCTGTTGATTATATCAAAGAAGATTATGATTTTATTGTAATTGATTGTCCGCCATCTTTAAATATGCTGACAATTAACGCAATGACAACTGCAAACTCTGTCCTGGTTCCAATTCAATGTGAATATTATGCGCTGGAAGGATTGAGCCAGTTAATACATACCATTGATCTTGTACAACAAAGATTAAATCCAAATCTTTTGATTGAAGGGGTTGTCTTTACAATGTATGACGTGCGCACAAATCTTTCTAATCAGGTAGTTGAAAATGTAAGAAATAATTTAGATGCAAAAATATATGATACATTGATACCAAGAAATATTCGTCTGGCAGAGGCACCATCTTATGGATTGCCAATTAACTTATATGATTCCAAATCTGCCGGAGCAGAAAGTTACCGTTTACTTGCAAAAGAAGTAATAGATAGAAAGGATATTTAAAATATGGCAACCGCAAAGAAAAATGGATTAGGCAAGGGACTTGATTCACTTATTACTAATAAAGTAAATACTGCAAAAACAACAACAGCAACAACAAAACCAGCTGTTAAAAAAGATGAAAAAGTAGTGGAAGGTATACTCGTTAACATTAATAAAGTAGAACCAAACAGAGAACAGCCAAGAAAAAATTTTGATGAGGATGCACTTTTGGAATTAGCAGAGTCCATCAAACAGTTTGGTGTTTTACAACCATTACTTGTACAACAGAAAGATGATTACTATGAGATCATTGCTGGCGAAAGAAGATGGAGAGCTGCCAAACTTGCTAATTTAAAAGAGGTTCCTGTTATTATCAAAAAATTAACAGAACAGGAAGTTGTAGAAATTTCACTTATTGAAAATATCCAGCGTGAAAACTTAAATCCAATTGAAGAGGCAATTGCATATAAAAGACTTTTAACAGAATTCAATTTAAAACAGGATGAAGTAGCGGAACGTGTATCAAAAAGCAGAACAGCGGTAACAAATTCAATGCGTTTGCTGAAATTAAATGAAAAAGTTCAACAGATGGTCATTGATGATATGATTTCTACCGGCCATGCCAGAGCACTGCTAGGTCTTAATGATCTGGAAAAACAATACACGGTAGCACAGCAGATATTTGATGAAAAGCTAAGCGTTCGTGAAACAGAAAAATTAGTAAAAAAAATCCAGCAGGAAAAAAATCAGAAAGATACAGAAAAGAATAAAAAAATAGATCCGAAATTAGAAGCAATCTGCAATGACCTGGAAGAGAAGATGAAAGGAATTTTAGGAACAAAGGTTGCTATTAATCAGAAAGATAACAAAAAAGGAAAAATTGAAATCGAATATTATTCCATGGATGAACTGGATCGCATTATGGATTTATTCAGAACTATAGAAAAATAATAGAGTATTTTTATAAAAATCGATTCAATAAAAATAAGTTCGTTATATGAAACAGCAGAAGGAGAAAAAATGATTTCACAGTATTTAGGATTTGATTCAGATTATATTATCATTGGACTAGCAGCACTGGTTTTCATACTTATTATTTTAATGATTATAAATGTAGTTCAAATGAGTAAATTGAAAAAGAGCTATAAGATTTTTATGAAAGGAAAAAATGCAAAAAACTTAGAGGATACACTTATTAAAAGGTTAAATCAGGTAGATGATCTGATAAATGCAAATTCCGCAAACGAAAAAAATATAAAAACCTTATTCCAGAACATGCAGAGAACATATCAGAAAATGGGACTTGTAAAATATGATGCATTTAATGAGATGGGTGGCAAGCTGAGTTTTTCTCTGGCAATGCTTGATGTGAAAAATAATGGATTTATCATTAATGCGATGCACACAAGAGAGGGCTGTTATACTTATATTAAAGAAATCATTGATGGAAATTCAGTGATTGTTTTATCTGGTGAAGAACAGGAAGCATTAAACAACGCAATGGGGGAAAATAACATTGCAAAATAGAAAGACATATTATATAATAAAGTCCGTCTTGTAAATAGTAAAATTGGTTTACATAATTAAAAAATCGGAAAGGAGGATAGTAGTATGCACAAATTTTTAAGAGCAGTCGGTTTTTCAAAAATCACAAAAGAAGAGCTGAATGATATTTTTCAAAAAATAATAGAGAGACCAATGCTGCAGAAAGTGGCAGAGGATTCCGAAGGTAATGAGTTTGCAGAGCTCTCTATCGAGTTTGGAGATTTCTTTGGACTGTCTTTGAGAGGAACATTTAATGAGAATGATTCTTTTGAGATGAGCTACTACTATCCTTATTTTTGTGGTAATAAAATTTCAACAACGGAACAGATTGATATTGAAAAACATGCAGAAAAAGAGTCTTATGCGGGAATCTGTGATGAGGTAAGACTTGGCGTTACATTGATTTTTTATTTGCAGAATGTGGCGGATTATCTGTCTGTGAAAAATAATAAATTTTACATGAGTCAGGCAAATGGAACAGTGCTTGCTGCACTTTCCACAGAAGGAAAAATTTTACTTCCTATTAATAAAGATGAACATAAGCAGAAGCTGACAGAACAGACTATGAACGAAAGAAATGGATTGATCGCTGCAGCCAGAAAGGGAGATGAAGATGCTATCGAGAATCTGACTTTGGAAGATATCGACACTTATTCCCTTCTTTCAAGACGTGTACAGCATGAAGACATTTTGAGTATTGTGGATTCTTACTTTATGCCTTATGGAATTGAAAGTGATCAGTATTCCATTCTTGGTGAAATCATGGATTGCAGGCTATTGCAAAATTCGTATACAGAAGAAAATGTTTATGCGATAGATATCAAATGTAATGATGTAGAATTTCCAATCTGCATCAATCAGAAAGATCTGATTGGTGAACCAGCAGTTGGAAGAAGATTCAAAGGAAACATCTGGTTACAGGGAAGTATTAATTACAGAGATTAGTGATTTTTACAAAATCACTAATCTGATGAAAGAAAAAGATTGAACTTCTCTGATAGTTGGAATATAATAAACAAGTATTTGTTCCCTTAGTTAAATGGATATAACGGGGTCCTCCTAAGACTCTATTGTAGGTTCGATTCCTATAGGAGACGCTCATTTTTAGCGGTAATGAAGATAGTTTCATTGCCGCTTTTTTCATGCAGAATTGTAATTTCAGTGACAAATTTGTCAGCGAAACAAGGCTGAAAATACTGATTTTGTCAGCGGGGATGGATGCTTGTCACCAATTCACACTTTCCTAGCCGTCACCCAGAGGGATTAACTACAGTGTAGGATGAGTTTTAGGGTGTAAAATTAGGAAAAGCAGTGAAACAAAACACTATATTCTTGTCTGTGATATCAGGCCTGTCGGAAGAGTCCGTTCAGATTAGATAAATACAATCTATTCTGGACGGGCTTTTTTGCGTTCAGAGAAAGGAAGTTGCCTATGGAAGAAAAGAAGGAATTGCTGGATCAGGATGAAAGAGTTGTAGAGATTGAGCTGGAAAGACTTCGGGGATTTGTAAACCATGCTTTTGATTCCATATAGGTATTGAATAAGAGGTACTGATATGAATATACAGATATTTGGAAAAAAGAAATGCAATTGCATATGGCGCATACATAATAATCTCCATTCCGCCGCCAAGCGGCGGCACAAATAGTAACGAAAGTGTTTTACGCCTTTAAGCTTTCGTGCTACAATTAACTCAATTATTAAGGCATCCCGGCATCAATATCAGATGCACCCACCCGTTTTACTGTTGATGTGCAGGTGCGCCTCTTTTCTTAGGTGGGAATACCATTAAATAGGTTCACTATGTGAGCCTTCTTTTTGTGTCTAATCCACGTTTTTTGCTTGATTTACTTTCTTTCACACTAAAACCTCCAGAATAAGTAGTGTTAATAATTCCATCTACCTATTCGGAGGTGCATTAGCGTCATAATTCCGATTGCGGAAGAGACTGGAAAATGTTATTCTTATCATAGGCAGTGGAGCTTTCTTAGTTCAGTTGTTTCGTGTGGTAACTTAACAATAACGGATTATGGAAAGTAATTCCACTGCTTTTTAATAAAAATAAAACTGCGCCACAGCCTTGGCAGGCCATCGCGCAGCGATTTTGTTCAATCGAAAGTTGTGGAGGTGAAATGAATATGATGATGTTCTTAAAATTAAGAAATATCTGAGTTCATAGAACTATGTTAAATAGTTTTATGTATAGGCAGAACCCGAAAAACTATTTAATAAAGGAGATTGTGCAATGATATTTCAAGATAATGTAATCAAAGAGTACTTAAAAAATGTTTATTTTATAACGGGAACACCTTGTGGAGGAAAGACAACCGTTTCACGTGCGTTGGCGGAAAAGTATGGATTTGAACTATTTGATGTTGATGAGAGATTCGACGAGCACAAAAAAATGTCGAACCCATTATTTCAGCCTGCGATGAATACGTATTTTAACAGTGCAGATGAATTTTTTGGAAGAACAGTTGAAGAATATAAGAATTGGCTGTTGAATAATACTCGTGAACAGTTAGAGTTTGTTCTTCTTGATTTGATTCGTTTATCAGAAAATAAGAAAGTTTTGTGCGATTGTCATCTTACAGTTGCTCAGGCACTCGCTTTTTCTGAACCAGCGAGAGTTGTTTTTCTCATAAAAGACCCATCTAATCTTGTTGATGAATATGGTAATCGACCAGATCATCAGGGATTTTTTCAGTACTTAAATTCAGCGACTGATATAGAAAAAGCCAAACAAACTGTGAATATTACCTTATATGAACTCAATGTAAATCGCATAGAGGAGATTAAAAGCAGTTCTTTCTTTTGGATAGAGAGAACTGTGGATAGTACAGTTGAGAGTACATTAACTTGTGTCGAAAAACATTTAGGTTTAATATAGTTGAAGAAAGACATTCGATTATAGCACATTTTGTTTAATGAATTAGTGCCACAAATTGAGAAGTATTCTTGATTTGTGGCATCTTAATAAGGTAGAATAAAGGAATAAAAAGAATCTTAATTCTGTTAAACGCTATTGACAACTTCCAGTTGATATTTCACATATTTTAGGAAATTTAATAACTGTTATATTTAATTATC
>ENA-OPAQ01001004-OPAQ01001004.1-human-gut-metagenome-genome-assembly--contig:-NODE-1004-length-22665-cov-6.157762_pt1 | contig 22665 bp, 17 predicted proteins | sample MGYA00241058_ERZ501432 | MGnify/ENA primary metagenome ERZ501432 (study PRJEB25962, sample SAMEA2042570) | human gut metagenome | biome: human gut; feature: human-associated habitat; material: faeces... | reverse complement strand
AAGGCTCCTCGCCGGAGGGCTGTGATTTTCCGCAGTCATGGTCTGCTCCAAATCAAACAGGGGACGCTACGCTTCCCCTGCGCTGGCTGCCGCCAGCTACCCTTTTGTGGACTTGCCATCTGGGGACACCTTGCGTTGCAAGCTGTTCCCAGCCGATAAGTTTCATAAAATATAATGCAAATGGAAAGCTAACTTGACATAAAAGAACTATGTGATATAATGGAAGCATGGAAAGTTAACTTTCCATAAGAGAGGAGGATGACATGAAAAATCGCCTGGAAGAATTACGAAAGCAACGAGGCATAAAGCAAGAAGATTTAGCAAATGCATTGGAAGTATCACGACAGACCATCGGCTCTTTGGAAAACGGACGCTATAACCCATCTATTCAGTTGGCATTTAAGATTGCCAGATATTTCAACATGAGTATTGAAGAAATTTTTATTTACGAGGAGGATTGATTATGAAAAAAAGGTTGTTGATTTTAATGACAGTTACAGGAATGATTATTCTACTGGGAGGATTGCTAACATACGGTTTGGGAGTACATGAAATAATACCTGTGCCACGTCCCGACTTAATAGTAGTAGGTACATCTCTCATTGGAATTTTGCTGATTGTATCTGGTGTGTGCGACTTGTTCGTTAAGAAAACCAAAGAAATGGAAATAGAGGAAAATGACGAGAGAAATATTTCGCTTAGTAATGCTGCTATGGCAAGTGGCTTCAAGGTAATGAATGTTACGATTGCTGTTTCTATTTTTGCTTTGATTTTCACCGGATATATGACAGTAGTCCCATGTTTCACTATTATTGGGGCTTATGCTATTGGACAAATTGTATTTATTGTGCGACTTTGGTACTTGCACAAAACTATGTAAATGTATTACTAAATACCCGCCGCCCCCAGCGGCACAACAAGCAGGAAATCTGAAAAGGTATCCTGCTTTTTCTATGTCCAAAAACGGAAAGGAGGAACACAAAATGCCCTGTCCACACAACGAAATCTCTATTGTGCAGCGCAGCCACCGCCAGTCTGCGGTTGCCGCCGCTGCTTACCAGAGCGGCGAAAAGCTGTTCTGTGAATATGACCAGGAAGTAAAACACTACCCGGAAAAGCGTGGTATCGTCCACAATGAAATCCTGCTCCCGGCAAACGCTCCCCTGGAGTACACAGACCGCAACACCCTCTGGAACGCTGCCGAAGCTGTTGAGAAGCAATGGAACTCCCAGCTTGCAAGGCGGTGGGTGCTTTCCATTCCCAGAGAGATACCGCCCGACCAGTACGCCGCCCTTGTACGGGATTTCTGCCGCCAGCAGTTTGTTTCCAAAGGAATGTGCGTGGATTTTGCCATCCATGACAAAGGGGACGGAAACCCACACGCCCATGTCATGCTGACCATGCGGGCAATGGATGAGCGTGGGAAATGGCTTCCCAAGAGCCGCAAGGTCTATGAACTTGATAAGAACGGGGAACGAATCAAGCTCCCGTCCGGCAGGTGGAAAAGCCACAAGGAAGATACGGTTGACTGGAACGACCGCAAATATGGCGAAATCTGGCGGCATGAATGGGAGGTCATCCAAAACCGCTATCTGGAAGCCAACAACCGCCCGGAACGAGTAGATCTCCGTTCTTACGAAAGACAGGGGCTTGATATTATCCCTACCGTCCATGAAGGGGCTGCTGTCCGGCAGATGGAAAAGCGTGGGATTCAGACGAACATCGGCAACCTGAACCGAGAAATCAAAGCCGCCAATAGTTTGATGAAGTCCATCCGGCAGCTTATTAAAAATCTCAAAGGCTGGATTGCGGAGCTTAGCGAAAAGCGGAATGAACTGCTTGCCCAAAAAGCTGCGGAGGAAGCGGTCTTTCTTCCCAATCTGCTGATGAAGTATATGGAGATACGAAAGGCAGAACGGAGCAGCTGGACACGGGCGGGACAAAGCCGGGGGACTTCCAAAGACTTAAAGGCAGTCAGCGAAGCCCTGTCCTATCTCCAGAGAAAGGGACTTTCCACCGTGGAGGATTTGGAAAACTTTATAGAAACGTCCGGGAAATCTGCCGCCGACTACCGAAAGCAGATGAAGCCAAAGGAAGCCCGCAGCAACGTGATTGACGCTATCCTTGCCGCCCGGACGGACTGTAAGTAGTGGTAGTATAAAAATAGTACAAAGTAAAGATCCATATGCTTGTAAAACCTATGCTTGTAAAACTCCATCAAATCAAAGCGTATCATCATTTATGGAATCTATAAAGGACAAAAGTTCGTTAAAAATACTGGTGGTTATGATTTGAGTTTATATCTGCTGTGTTTTATTTCGATACTGTCTCGGAGTCATACCATATTTCTTTTTAAAAGCAGTCTGAAAGTGGGCCTGACTGGAATAGCAAAGATAATTGCTTATTTCGGTCAGACTTTTTTCCGTAAAAGTAAGGAGACTTTTTGCCTCTTCCAGTTTGCAGCGGCTGATATAAGCGCCGGGGTTAAATCCTAATTCGGATTTGAATTTTTTGGCAATGAAAGAGGTGCTGCGGTCAATATGAGCGGCAACATCTTCCAGACGAATCGCTTCATTAGTATGACTTCTGATGTAATTCATGCAGGCGTAGATATCCGCAGATATCCCGCTTGGTATGTGGGTTTCACCGGCTTTTTCGCAAAAGTCGAAAAGCATTTGATACTGTAAATCGTTGATTTCTTTTAGCGTCTGAAGTTGTTCGCATTCCTGTATATACATGTCCATAAGATGATAAGTACGTTCGACATCAACGCCGCCCGGAATTGCGCCGATCATCCCTACATTTGTCACCGTACTGATAAAAATATTTTTGGCCTGGCGTAAAGGCGATTTTGCCAGTTTCTTTTCATTGAGATTCAAAGGAGTAGATTTGAGAAAATCCGCCAGTTTCTTTGGATTCCCGTTTCGAATATGTTCATAGAGCTCCAACTCCATATAATGGGTGGAGTGAAGTTCTTCATTTTCCTTATTTTCAATAAACTGCTCTACATTGTGTGAATTGCGGTTCACAGTATTACCAAAGCTTATTTCCAGTATTTCCGGAATATCGGCATTCTTCCGGTTCAGAATCAGATGAAGTAATGACAGATGTCTTGCAAGATGCAGGCGGCTGGTTGTCGGTATTGTATATAAAAATTCGACGATTTGCTCCCGGTATGCTGCCGGAACAGCACTCTCTTGCATGAACAGATTGATCTGTGAGGGTGTGACGGGGCACTCGAAAATAGGACCAAGAATGATAACATAGTCGGTCTCTTCTATACAAATACATCCGTATATGATTTCAGAAGAATAAAAATGTATGGACGGATTAGGACCACCTGCGAGAACAGGGTAATCTGTAAGCGGTTCTACAGAAATAAGCTCACCGATAGTTGAGTACTTTCCGGCCGTTCCGAGAAGTAAACTAATAGGAATCTTGGTTGTGGCATAATACTTTTTACAGAAATCAATATAATCCATGATTGATAATTCTCTCCTTTTTTCAAAAGTATATCACAAAAATTTTAAAAATACAGAAAAATATAATATAAAATAAAATTATGAAATATGAATCATGGAAAATGTAGTATTTTATAAGCAAAAAGAAAGAAAGAAGGAAGGAGAAAGTGAAGTGAGACAGAGAATAAGAATCCATAAAGCTGAAACGAACAAAGGCGCAGCGGATTTTTCACATCTGTTGGATGCACCTGCAGGAAAGCATGGGTTTGTACGTGTAAAGGACGGACATTTTTATTTTGAAGACGGAACACGCATTAGATTTTTGGGCTTCAATATGGCAGCAAGATCCAATACTCCGAATCATGAGACAGCGGAAAAATTGGCTGCAAGATTTGCCAGTATGGGTGTGAATGTCATTAGGCTGCATGCAGCAGATGCTCCTATCGGTGAAGAACCGTGTACGTGGAGCAGTTGTAAGGAAGCACCGCTTTTGGATTACGAGAGAGGGAACAGCCTGGAATTTAACAAAGCAGGTCTCGACAGATTTGATTATTTTGTCGCAAAATTGAAAGAAAAGGGAATCTATCTGCACATTGATCTGTTAGTTGCAAGAGCATTTAATAAGGAAGATGGAATTGAATATTCCGATAGAGTGGATTCCTGTACAAAATGCTTTCCGATGATTAATGAAAGACTGATTGAACTGCAGAAGGATTATGCAAGAAAGCTTCTGTTGCATGTGAATCCGTATACCGGGCTTGCACTGGCAGATGATCCGGCAGTCATTACCGTTCAGATCAATAATGAAGAATCGGCGATTAAGGGAACAGCGGAGCTGGAGCATGTTGAACATATGAAGCCTTATAGGCAGGAGGTTCAGAGAAAATTTAATCATTTTCTTCTAATGAAATACGATACAAGGGAAAAATTAAAAGAAGCCTGGACATTTGACGGTGTTTCAGCTTTGCAGGAGGATGAGAATCCGGAAGACTGCTCAGTACGTATTACGGAGGGAGATTTTGTCCAGCCGGTGAATGATCCGATGGGTTCATGGGAAGGAATGAACAGCCCGGCAAGATATGCAGATTATATGGAGTTTGGAATTTTTATTAACCGGGAATTTTATCAGATGATGAAAAATTATCTGCATTCTATCGGGGTGAAGGTTCCGATTAACACCAGTAACCTGCTGGGCGGTGCGGCTGATGTATACGGACACAGCGATGCGGACGTAATGGAAAATAACAGCTATTTCAATCATCCGCTGCTTCCGGTACAGGGAACGACATTTATGGTGTCGGGTCCGATGGAATATGTTTCCACCAATCCGCTGACCATACAAAAAGGTGCAGGTGCCATAGCAACAACGATCCCGAGCATGGGTGCAACTGCCATTATAAAAGGAAAGCCGTTTATGCTGAGTGAATGGAATGAATACGGACTTCATCCGTTCCATTCCACAGCGGCAGTGCAGACAGTGGCCTGTGCATGCTTAAATGACTGGGACGGACTGATTCTTTATAATTATCAGACATCTGAAAAATGGGATGATCAGCCAGCGGACGAGATTTTAAGTGTATTTGATGCATACAATGATCCGGCGGTGGCCTGTCAGTGGGGATTTATGGCATCTGTATTTTTGAAGGGCCTTGTGGCTGTTTCTGATAAAAAAGTAGATGTTGTATATACACAGGATGACCTTAAGACGCTTCCAAACGGGCATGGCATGCTGACAACGATGTTACCTTACATCACAGGTATGCGAAACGTTTTCCTGGATGGAGGTGAGAGGTACACCGGTGACGCGGATGCGGCCATCAATGCAGGCTTTTTAAATGGAGCCGATCTTTCCGAGGCAAAGAAAGGAGTCTATTATGCATGGTCTCCTTACAGGGATGCAATGAGAAGATATCCGGATAAAAACCGGCTGACTTTTGCGGCAAGGGATACCAAAGAGATACAGCCGGGTATACATCTTGGCGAAAAAACACTGGTTTTTGATAAGATTGAAAAGATTGCAGGGGACGGAGATTACCGGGAATTTGCAGAAATCCTGGATCAGGCCTTTAAGAAGTGGGGGATTGTTCCAAAGGATGCAGGACTTGTGGACGGGAAAATGATTTCAGTTACCAAAGAAATGATATTTGATCCGGATAATTCCAGATTTTCACTGAACACCGATTATTGCAGCTTTTTCAGCGGATCCCCGGAGAAAAATATCCGCCTGACGGAAAAAATTAATGCAGAAGTGAATAACAGCAGAATATCTATTTCGGTGCTTCCGATGGATACGGACAAGCTTGCAGATGCAAAAGAGTTTATCCTCACGGCAATGGGTGAGACGGGAATGGATGAAACAGAGATGCAGACGGGGATTGAACTGATGGGTTATGAATTTACCGCTGTGACAATGAAAGGAAAGCTTTTTGCAGATACGCTGGAAGGTACAATTTCAGTAAAAGGAAAGAAAGCAACACTTGAGATTTTAAGTCCGGTGGGGGAAGTCATCAGAATTATGGACGGAGAGAAGATTGGAGAATCTGTACTCTTTCATCTGGATGGAATGGTGCCGGGTATCATGTACCATTTATCAATAAACGAAGCATAAAACTTTTTAAGAGAGGTAAAATCAATGGGAAAAAAGAAAAAAGAACTTGGTTTCGACAGTGACGGCGCAAAAAAAGTCATGCGAAAAAGAGACTATATGGCAGATATGTCAGGGCAGTGGGCACTTGGACTTATGGCAAATGTAGTCGGTCAGCTTACATACTTCTATACAGACAAGGTGGGTCTTGCTGTTGGCGGTGTCGGTATTGTGATGGCAATCGCTAAAGTTATTGATGCACTTACTGATATCTGGTTTGGAAATGTAATCGAGCATTCAAAAGGCGGAAACAGTAAATTTTACAAATGGATGTTCCGCATGATGATTCCGGCGGCAGTAATTACATTTTTGATGTTTACAGTGCCGAAAGGTCAGACAATCGGAATGATTTATGTACTTGTGACTAATGTATTGTTGACAGCCGTAATTTATACGATGATTGCAACACCGTTTGGTGCAGTTATGGTTGTGCGTACCAACAGCCAGGTAGAACGAAGCAATATGGGTATCTTCCGTGCAGTAGGAAACTATGGGGCAGGGATGATCATTTCGATTATTATTATTCCTGTTACTAATATGTTAGGTGGAACACAGAGTGCATGGATTAAATTTGGAGCGATTTTAGCGTTAATTGTTCTTTTGCTGCTTGCAATTTGTTATAACAACGGACGCAAGGCAAAGTATTCAGAAGATACAGAAACGCTAAATGAAGTAGAGGAGGAAGAGGCAGTTCCGTTTAAAGATGCGATTAAAATGCTTTTTGGAAACAAATACTGGGTGATTGTTCTCTTATTCAATATTATTACAAATGTTACAAATGCGATTGCAGCGGTATCCGGAACTTATTACTGTAAATGGATCTTCGGAAATGATAATCTGGTGGCTATAACAGGTATCGCAGGGCTTGCGGCAACTTTACTTGGATTTGTGCTTGCGAAGCCAATCATTTCTAAACTCGGAATTAAGAAAACGGTTTACTTTGGGGTGTTAGGTCAGGCAATTACCTGTGTGGTCAGGTGTGTCGTTCCGACGAATTTCATGGCATGTACGGTGATGTCCTTAATCGGAAGTTTAGTACAGATTCCGCTGATGTGCTTATATGGAGTGCTTCTTGCAATGGCTGTCGATTATAATGAATGGAAATACGACAAGAAGCTGGTAGCAGTATCTTCAGGAGCAATCGGATTTGGAAGTAAAGTAGGCGGCGGACTGGGAAGCATTATTTTATCAGTCTTTCTTGCAATCGGAGCCTATGATGCTACATTGGAAGTTGCAACTACTTCTATGAGATATGCAATTTACGGGTTCTCAAATTATCTGCCGTTAGTGATGAATTTGCTGATGTTCTTTGTATTTACAAAGTTTGATTTGGAAGAGAAGCTTCCAAAAATGAGAGCGGAAGTTGAAGCACGTAGAAAGGGTCAGAATAACTAAATAAAAATATATCAGGTATGGAGCCGGCCATTTATGACTGGCTTCATGCTATATCAGAAATTAAATGGAAAGTGGAGAGATGATAAAATGAGCGACAAATATCAGAATACAGAATTGATACCGGAGGAAAGGGCGGCATATCTTTTAGAGGAACTGAGTCTGGATGAAAAAGTGGCTCAGTTGAACTGTGTTTTTCCATTTGACAAGGCGAGTTATGATTTTGCCGGAATCAATGAACAGACAAAGCATGGAATCGGACAGGTAAGTACGCTGGAAATGCGGAGAATGGAAAGTCTGGATGAAGTGGTCCGGTGGCAGAGAAAGGTGCAGAGAATCGTTATGGAAAACAGTCCGCACCGTATTCCGGCAATTTTTCATATGGAAGGACTCTGTGGAGCATTTATTCAGGATTCCACAAGCTTTCCTTCCGGAATTGGAAGGGGTGCCGGATGGAATCCAAAGTTGGAGGAGAAAATTGCAGAAATTGTAAGCCGTCAGGAAGCTGCTTGTGGTATTACGCATGTCTTTGCCCCTGTGCTTGATATTTCCAGAGATTCCAGAATGGGACGGCAGGGAGAAACGTATGGAGAGGATCCGGTTCTTACAGCCAGCCTGGGATCAGCTTATACAAAAGGGTGCCAGAAATATGAGACAGCAGGACGCAGAACAGAAAGTGTAGCCAAGCATTTTCTGGCATTTCATAATTCAGCAGCAGGTATTCATGGGGCCAATAGTGATACACCGGAACGTTTGTTAGAAGAAATCTATGGAAAGCCATTTCAGGCAGCCATTACAGAAGCAGGTTTAAGAGGAATCATGCCCTGCTATTGCCTGATCAATGGAGAGCCGGCTTCCGCATCGCATCATCTTTTGACAGAACTGCTGAGAGAAGAGATGGGGTTTGACGGACTTTGCGTCAGTGATTATGGCGCCATTAATAATGCATTTATGTTTCAGGGAATCGGGGAAACCAAAGAGGAAACAGGACTGTTATGCCTGGAGGCGGGAATGGATATGGAGCTTCCAAGTGTTGAGGGCTATGGGGAAGCATTTAAGAATCTGTTTGCGTCAGGCAGGGCAGATATGGACATTCTGGATCGGGCTGTAAAAAGAGTCCTGACGGCAAAGTTTCGTATGGGGCTGTTTGAACATCCTTTTGCTTTGGAAGGAGAAGAGCTTCGCAGAGTTTTTATGAATAAGAAGGATAAAGAAATTTCCCTGCAGTCTGCAAAAGAATCTATGGTACTGATTAAAAATAATGGTGTGCTTCCGATTCAAAAATCCGTAAAAAAGATTGCACTGATCGGACCTCACGCAGACAGTCCGAGAAAGTTTTTCGGAGGATATACGCATATGTGTATGATGGAATCTACCTATGCAATTGCCAACTCGATTGCCGGGGTCAGTGGAAGTGAAAATGTGGACAACAAAGAAATCGTGACTGTTCCGGGAACCAATATTCAGTCAGATGAAACGCCGGAATTTGACGTGATTCTGAAACGTCAGAAACCGGACTGCCGAAGTATATTGGAGGAACTGAAAGCTCAGATGCCGGATGCAGAGATTCGTTATGCTTATGGATACCCGATTGCAGGAGCGGATCAATCCGGTTATGCCCGGGCGCTTGAAATTGCAGAGGATGCCGATATTGTGATTCTTACTTTAGGAGGAAAGCACGGAACCTGTTCTATGGCCTCCATGGGAGAGGGTGTGGATGCGACAAATATCAATCTTCCGGAATGCCAGGATGCATTTATCAGGAAGGCAGCAAAGCTTGGGAAACCGCTGATCGGAGTTCATTTTGACGGACGCCCTATATCCAGTGATGCGGCAGATGCACATCTGGATGCAATACTGGAGGCTTGGAATCCGTCCGAGATGGGGGCGGAGGCAGTTGTGAGCACTCTGCTTGGCAGGTATAATCCTGGAGGAAAAATGCCGGTAACGACAGCTTATACTTCCGGTCAGATTCCAATTTATTACAATCACCCGCATAATTCCGCATGGCATCAGACCGGAAGCATCGGCTTTTTGAATTATGTGGATATGCCGCATACACCGAGGTATTATTTCGGACATGGTTTGTCTTATACAAAATTCGAATATAGCAATCTGCAGTTATCCAAGGATTGCATTATGCCGACAGAAAGTATCCGGATTCAGTGTGATGTGGAAAATACAGGAGAATACAAGGGGGATGAAGTCGTTCAGCTTTATCTGAAGGATATTCATGCAAGCATGGCAAGACCGGTCAAGGAACTGGCGGGATTTAAGAGAATTACGCTAGTGCCGGGAGAAAAGAAAAAAGTAATCTTTGAGATAAAAGCATCACAGCTTGCATTTCTGGATAGAAGGATGAAATGGAAGATTGAGAAAGGAACTATTGAGGCAGAAATAGGAGGCTCTTCAGAGGATATCAGACTAAGCGGCGCTTTTGAGATTGTAGAAAATGGATGGGTTGCCGGAAGAGACAGAGCGTTTTATGCAGATGTGACAGTGGAGTAAAGAGAATGGTTAAAAATAGAAAATTGCTTGCAGAGCAGCTGGTAGAAGAATCGGTTGTTCTGCTGAAAAATGAGAATCAGCTTCTTCCGCTTCAGGAAGGACAGACAGTTGCTGTGTTCGGACGATCAGCACTTGTGACCTATGTTTCCGGAAATGGTTCCGGAGCGGCAAGAGGAGCAGAAAGCAGTAATATCATAATAGAACTTGAGAAAGCAGGAATCTCTGTATGTGAGGAGTTAAAACAGTACTATCTGCAGCAGCGGGAAGCGGAAGCAGCGAATCCGCAGGAAGAATTCGATTTTTCCCAGATGAAGGAGGCGGTAAACAGTGGCCTGATGTATGAGATATTTGGAACGTACCATGCGCCGGTTCCGGAGTATCCGATTCCGGAATGTCTGCTGACTAATGTGAGAGACAAGACAAACACCGCAATTCTTGTGCTAGGAAGAAATGCAGGCGGAGAGGAATGTGACAGAAGATTGGAAGGAGATTATTATCTTACCGAAGAAGAAAAGAAGCTGGTCAGCCAGGTGTGCGAAAACTTCCCGGAAGTCATTGTAATCCTTAATGTAAATGGACTTATTGACCTGGAATGGACAACAAAGTATACTTCCGTAAAAAGTATTCTGTTCCTTGGTCTTCCGGGAGAGGGTGGTGCAAAGGCTGTTGCAGAAATCATTAAAGGTAATGTTTCCCCTTCCGGAAAGCTGGCATTTACAATTGCACACCGGTATGAGGATTATCCTTCTGCAAAGCATTTTTCATGGGACAAGGAGAAGGAAGAGCATATTCTGACTTATGAGGATTATGGACTGGATGCGGAAGAAAACGGGAGTTTCGGTTTCCGAAAAAGCCCGGTGACCGTATATCAGGAGGATATCTATAACGGCTACCGGTATTTCAGTTCTTTTGGGAAAGAGGTACTATTTCCATTCGGACATGGGCTTTCCTACACAAAATTTGCATTAGATGCGGCCGCTGTTTCAAAAGAAGAAGACGGGATAACTATAATAATTGATGTGAAGAATGTCGGACTCTGTGCAGGCAGGGAAGTCGTGCAAATCTATGTTTCTATGCCGGATGGAAAAACAGAAAAAGCAGAGAGAGAATTAAAGGGATTCGCCAAGACAGAAGTTTTGAAACCGGGAGAGAAAACAAGTGTGTCAATCCATATACCATGGGATGGACTTTCGTGTTATGAGGAAAAATCCTCCGTATGGCTGATTGAGAAGGGACGATATAAGCTCAGAATGGGAACGTCCTCGGAAGAGACCGTCTGCATCTGTGAGTTAGATGTTTCGGAGGACATTATATACAGCATTTGTCGTTCAGCGCTTGGGTTGAAAGCATGTAATGATGGAAAACTTACGTTTTTAAAGAAAAATTGCCTGAAAGACCAGGAGTTGCCGAGTGATGCATGCGGCGGAGTCTGTGAAGAAAATCCAATGTATAAACTAACGCTTTCAGGAATTGATGTCAAACCGGAGAAAAGAGAGGCGGGGCAGGGAAGGCAGGTAAGAGATTTTTCAGATTTCACAGAGGAACAGCTTGCGGCACTTCTCGTAGGCTACGGTTCCGGAATTCCCTTTGCAGGATTTCTGGATACAGCGTTTCCGGAGACCATCTGTGATAAAGAAGGAAAGCCTTTGACCTGCAATGATCATCCGGCAGGGCATAATGGATATGTGTCACCAGCAATCAAAGATAAAGGAATCCATTCTGTTTTCTATATGGATGGACCTGCCGGAATCGGGAGAACTGCGTGGCCGACGGAAATGCTGCTGGCATGTGCGTTTAATAAAGAGGCGTGGTACAGATTTGGAGAAGCAGTGGGGGCAGAGTGTGAGGAAGCACAGGTTGATGTGTGGCTCGCACCTGCAGTAAATCTTCACCGAAATCCGTTGTGTGGTAGAAACTTTGAGTATTTTTCAGAAGATCCTTTTCTTACAGGAGTGTGTGCCTGCGCAATTACAAAAGGCGTACAGGAAAATCATCAGGTACTGGTGTGTCCAAAGCATTTCGCAGTTAATGAGCAGGAAACCTACCGCAGGGGAAACGCAAAGAAACAGTATGACGCAGTAGATTCTGTTATTACGGAACGGGCAGCCCGGGAACTGTATCTGAAACCATTTGAAATGCTGGTAAAAAAAGCAAATGTACGCTGCATTATGACTTCTTTTAATAAAATTAACGGGATATTTGCAGGTGGAAACAGCGACCTGTGCAACCGGATTCTGCGGGAAGAATGGGGATATGAAGGATTTCTGGTGACTGACTGGGGGGATATGGATATTGTGGTGGATGGCGCGGATGCAGTTGCGGCCGGAAATGATGTTGTCATGCCAGGCGGACCGCCGGTGATTAAACAGATTCTGAATGGATACCGGGAAGGGCGAGTGACACGCAGGCAGCTGGAGACAGCGGCGAGTCATCTGCTGCGGGTAATCAAGAGTTTGAAAGGAAGAAATGGAAAGAATGGAAAAGAAGATATATGAATTTACAAACGACGGCAATTCCTGTGTGATTTATGATGCAAAGCCGCCAAGATACTGGTTTAACTATCTGTGGAATGAAAACGGCTACTGCGCGCAGGTTTCCCAGAACGGGCATGGACGCAGCTATTACCTGAATGAAAGAGCAGATATGTGTATGATCAATAACAATGATGCAAGATATTTCTATATCCGGGATGATGAAATGAATAAAAGCTGGAATATCGGTGCGGCACCGCTGAATGAACAGGTAGAAAGCTATCAGTGTGAGCACAGTATTGGATTTTCCAGACTTCAGTCCGAGTGTCAGGGGATAGAAAGCTCCTGGAGAATTTTTGTGCCGCAGACCGGATTCCAGGAAGTGTGGACGTTTCGACTCAGGAACAAGAGTGACAGAGCCCGTATGCTCAGTACATTTTCAGCGGTAACTTTTGAACTGGAGGGGTTCTCATATCCCCGTTATTATGAAATGTACCGTTGCCTTGAAACTTCCTTTGACAGGGAATTAAATGGAATATATTGTAGATCCGCTCATCCGTTTGCACCGCATAAACGGTACAATGCTTATCTGGCTTCTTCCGAGCCTGTGTATGCTTATGACGGGGATCTGGCCAGATTCTGTGGAGCGGCAGGATCTGTCACGAAGCTGGATGCTTCTGCTTATGCACTGTTTCAGAGACCGGATGTAGTAGTAAATGGCGGTGACTGTACGAATTCTGAGGCGGCACTGTTTATTCTTGGCGGTGTGCTGCAGCATAAGTTCATACTGCAGCCGGGCGAGACAAAGGAAATCCGGATGGTCTTCGGCGTCAGTGAATCTCTGGATGAGGCAAGAGCGACAGCTAAAATGTATGCGGATGCTAAGCGTACGGAAAGTGCCTGTAAGGAGACCGTGGAGTATAATCTGGACAAATACAGTTCCCTGTCCGTCACCACACCGGACAGCAAAATCAATCATATTATGAACCAGTGGCTGAAGAAGCAGATAGACTGCTGTATTGTTGGGAAAAAGGGTGTGCGGGATAATCTGCAGATTGCAGTGGCACTTCTGAATTATCGTCAGGAGAAGGCCAGGGAGGAGATTCTGGAATGTCTGCGCCATCAGTTTCGGGATGGTCATGCCGTATTGACCTGGTATCCGTATGACGACACCAGGTATTCAGACCAGCCGTTCTGGATTATCTGGGCGGTGTGTGAACTTATCAAGGAGACGGGAGATTACACGATTCTGCAAAAGAAGATTGAGTGGCAGGATGGCGGTGCTGCGGCTGTAGTGGAGCACTTAAAAGCAGCCGCAGATTGTCTTATCCGGGATAAGGGAAGAAATGGGCTGAGCCGGATTTATTTTGCAGACTGGAATGATGCGCTGAATATCACAACCGATCCGGAAGCGGAATCCGTCATGCTTTCTCATCAGTTCTGTCTTGCTTTCAGAGAACTGAAGCTGCTTATGGAAAAAATCGGGGAGACTGATTATGCAGAATTTCTGAAAAAAGAATATGATACCATGAGAAAGAGTATTAATGAGAAAGCCTGGGATGGTGAATGGTATATGCGGGCACTCAGTAAGAAGGAAAACATTGGTTCCAGAACAAGTGAAGGCAGTAAAATCTATCTGAACGCCCAGACATGGGCAGTTCTGGGAGACGTGGTAGATGAAGAAAAGCTTCCGAAGCTTCTGACTTCGGTTGACAGTATGGAACATGATTTTGGTTTCCCTCTGAATATGCCGCCGTATGAGAAATATTCTCCGAATGTTGGACGGATGTCGGGAATGCTGCCGGGGCTGTTTGAAAACGGCGGAGTATATTGCCATGCAACGGGATTTAAGATCCTTATGGACTGCAAACTCGGCAGAGCTGAAAAGGCACTTTGTACTCTGAAAAAAATCATGCCGGACAGTGAAAAGAATCCGTCCACGCAGTCCGGCGCCGAGCCATATGTATTTACAAACTGCTATTCCACACATCCGAAATATTACGGCAAATCTTACTGGTCCTGGACAACCGGAACCTCTGCATGGTGCATGAAGGGACTGTATGAAGGCATTATGGGGGTAAAACGCGGATATGACGGGCTGGAAATTACCCCATGTTTTCCGAAAGAATGGGAACGGGCTGAGATGACGAGACATTTCCGAAACGCAGATTATCATATTGTAATTGAGAATCCGCAGTGTCGGAAGGCTGTCACATCCGTAATTATTGTGGACGGAACACAGATAAAAGGAAACAGGATTCCGGATTTTGCAGACAATAAAAAGCATGAAATAAAGGTTATCCTTCAATAAAAATTATTAGCACACGCTACTGATAAGCGTCGATGTAGGGGGAAATGGCTTGGAATGGGACAGAAAATCAGTGCCTGTTTTTTCTCTCACCTGAAGCTGATAAAATACAGTGGGAAACCCACCAAGGTAAGGTCTAACCAACCGCCTTGTACCGAGTCCTTGGAATTGAAGCGGTAACGTTAGATTTAAGCGTAGGACAGGGAGCAACAGAGCCGAAACGAAAGTGAAGTGATTGAGCTGGGAAATTATTATGAGGTTGGAAATGGTCGATGTGCTTATATTTACAGCAGACAACATTTCTGTAACCGCTATGGCAAGGAAACAGAAACATCCCCCAGTCTGAGAGCTTGGCGAGGTTGATGATAAGTATACAACTATAAATGAGCAAATAACGAAAATTGCACAAAATCACCCTGCAATCGTTAAAACTTCCTCAAGCGAAGCTCCATGCTGGATCAGCCGATAAATAGCTGTAATCCGTTCTTCCTTTAACTGTTTTTGAAGGTAAAAATAACCTTCTTCAAATGTGCAGTGGTTTCCTTTGCACATACAGCACAGGTAATGGGTGAATGACATGATCAACCAGTACCTTTGGATTCCCTGGCTGGAACGGATCTGATATTTGTCCAGTCCCAGTTTCTGTTTACTCTGCCGGAAGAACAATTCAATAGACCAGCGTTTGGCATACGAATCAAGAATCTCCTGCGTAGACAGGGACACGTTAGTGGAAATAAATACCCTCAGTGCCTTTGGATTCCCAAAGCATTCCTCTGGATAACTCAGAAGAACAACTGCATTTGAAATCTTATTGAGATTTCCTTCGTAACGGTAAACGTAAAATCTCCTTTTATCAACGGTCACAAGGCTGACATTTGGATCGCTTTTCCGTATACGAAGTGCAAGTTCGCTGGCTTTCTGACGGATGCCCATCGGATAAAGGATTCGGTTGGTTTTTAATGCACCAATCGTATAAAATCCTTTTTCCAGAAAGCTTTTCATGATACCGGCTGACGTATACCAGCTGTCACAGAGAAAGTAGGAAATCACAGGGGCTTCCGGCAGTTCCGTGGCGATATCCTGTACGATTTTAATTTTTGATTTTGTCTTATCATACAGTATGACCGCATAGTTCAGCGTGATTCCATTGCAGGAAAGCATAACAGAAACAACCTGGTGTCCATAATCCTGTCGTCCTTTGAGGTGCGATTGATGAAAATACGCCGCTTCGATTGGATGCAAATCCTGTGACGAAGGCTTGATATGGGAAGCAATCGTATCGTCCACAATGCAGAAGATTGGCTGACCGGAAGAACGGGCCTCCTGATAAATCAGTTCAACAATACTGCTTTTCAGAGCTTTTTGTAAGGCAGAATCGTTCCATTTTCCATGATTCAGGAAATAAGCAACGGTTGTCCTGTGATGCTGGCTGGTGATAGAAAAATCAACCGTTTTACCACGATATCCGCGTAGAAAGACAGAAACAATAATAGTCATTAAATGTTGGAGATAAATATCCGACAAAAAATGATGAATTTTTAAAGCTTTTAGGTAATTGTAAATTTTATTGGAATGATGTATAATGTTTGCGACAGGCACCCCCTTGTTTGCGTGAGTAGGTTGATGGTCGCACTTCAATTATACATCATTCAGCAGAGGGTGTCTTTAGTTTGTGCAAAATTTAGGATTTGCTCATTTATAGTTAGAAACTTAAAATAGCTATAGCAATGATTATTATTAAAAAGAACGGAGAAGAAAGTGAGTAAACAGAAGATAACATTAGTTATACCGTGTTTTAATGAACAAGAATCGCTTCCTATATTTTATAAGGAAATTAGTAAGGTATTGCATAGTATGGAATGTGATTATGAACTTATATTCATAGATGATGGATCGAATGACGATACGTTAAAGTTGCTGAGAAAATTTGGAGAAAATGATAAAAATTTAAAATATGTATCGTTTTCAAGAAATTTTGGAAAAGAGGCAGCTATGTATGCTGGCTTTCAAAATGTTGATGGAGATTATGTTGCTGTGATGGATGCGGATATGCAAGATCCCCCGAGTTTATTACCTAAAATGTTAAAAATTCTTTGCACACAGAATTATGATTGTGTAGCTACTAGAAGAATAAGTAGAAAAGGTGAACCTCATATTCGGTCATGGTTTGCTAAAAAATTTTATAAATTAATTAACAAAATTTCTGATGCGGACATTATGGATGGAGCAAGAGATTTTCGCCTTATGAAAAGAAAAATGGTAGATTCTATAGTTGCGATGGATGAATATAATCGGTTTTCGAAAGGAATTTTTGGTTGGATTGGGTTTAATACATATTGGTTGGAGTATGAAAATGTGGCGCGTGTTGCAGGAAAAACAAAGTGGAGTTTTGGAAATCTGATTAAATATGCGTTGGATGGAATTATTAATTTTTCGGAAGTTCCATTAAATATGGCTTCTTGGTTAGGAATAGTAATGACATTTCTATCTTTTGTTTTTTTAGTGGCTATTATTGTAAGAAAATTAATTTTTAATAATTCTGTAGATGGTTGGGCATCTTTGGTTTGTATTATTGTTTTTGTTAGTGGAATTCAGCTGTTTTGTATGGGTATTATTGGAAAATATATTGCTAAAATATATATGGAAACAAAACATAGACCGCATTATATTATTAAAGATTCGAATATAGATATTTCTGAAAAATGAAAGTGCAATGGTATTTGGAATGTATAGATTTAGAATGGAATTTTCGTTATACTTTATCAAAGACTGAAAAAGCTGTACTTTTGTGTGAAAAGATTTTTGATAAAAAATCATAATTAAAATCTTATTTTTGATATGAGTGAAAAGAAGCAAGTGGGTAAAAATTTAAAAAAATTTTGAAATGATTTTCAGACTATAAATGAGCAAATAACGAAAATTGCACAAAATTACAAGAATGTAATAGAAACTGTGTAAGTTTTTCTAACCTGCTCTCAAGATTTTATCAAATGCCAGAATTGTCAGTCAAGGCTGGAACCCTTACCTTGACTGGCATTCCGGCATTTAAAGCAAGGTAGTCAAGCAGGCAAAGGGAAAATTGTCAGACAATTTACTTACACACTTTTTTAGACATTCCCAAAATTACCCTGCAATCATTAAAACATCCTTCAGCGAAGCTCCATGCTGGATCAACCGATAAATGGCCGTAATCCGTTCTTTCTTTAACTTGATGGTGTAAAAATAACCTTCTTCAAATGTGCAGTATTTACCTTTGAACATGCAGCACAGATAATGGGTTAATGACATGATCAACCAGTAACGCTGGATTCCCTGGCTGGATCGGATCTGATATTTGTCCAGCCCCAGCTTCTGTTTACTCTGCCGGAAAAACAATTCGATCGACCAGCGTTTGGCATACGAATCAAGAATCTCCTGCGTAGACAGGGACACGTCAGTGGAAATAAATACCCTCAGCGCCTTTGGATTCCCAAAGCATTCCTCAGGGTAACTCAGAAGAACAACTGCATTTGAAATCTTATTGAGATTTCCTTCGTAACGGTAAACGTAAAATTTCCTTTTGTCAACGGTCACAAGGCTGACATTTGGATCGCTTTTCCGCATATGAAGTGCAAGTTCGCTGGCTTTCTGACGGATGCCCATGGGATAAAGGATACGGTTGGTTTTTAATGCACCAATCGTATAAAATCCTTTTTTCAGGAAGCTTTTCATGAGGTCCACGGACGTATACCAGCTGTCACAGAGAAAGTAGGAAACCACCGGGGCTTCCGGCAGTTCCGCGGCGATATCCTGTACGATTTTAATTTTTGATTTTGTCTTATCGTATAGGATGACCGCATAGTTCAATGTGATTCCATTGCAGGAAAGCATGACGGAAACAACCTGGTGTCCATAATCCTGCCGGCCTTTCAGGTGCGATTGATGAAAATACGCAGCTTCGATGGGATGCAGGGCCTGTGACGAGGGCTTGACATGAGAAGCAATTGTATCATCTACAATGCAGAAAACAGGCTGGCCAGAAGAACGGGCCTACTGATAAATCAGTTCGACAATGCTGCTTTTCAGAGCTTTTTGCAATGCAGAATCGTCCCATTTTCCGTGATTCAGAAAATAAGCTACCGTTGTTCTGTGATGCTGGCTGACAATAGAAAAGTCAACGGTCTTACCGCGGTATCCACGGAGAAAGACAGAAACAATAATGGTCATTACATGTTGGAGATAGATATCCGACAAAAAATGATGAAGTTTTAAAGTTTTTAGGTAATTGTAAATTTTATTGGAATGATGTATAATGTTTGCAACAGGCACCCCCTTGTTTGCGTGAGTAGGTTGATGGTCGCACTTCAATTATACATCATTCAGCAGAGGGTGTCTTTAGTTTGTGCAAAATTTAGGATTTGCTCATTTATAGTTGATAAAATAAAAGGAATAAGTTTGCGAGTTTTTGCTTACAAACATATTATATGAGGAGAGAGTAAAAAATAATGAACAAAAAATTTATTCGAAAAATCAAGGAAAAAATAAAAATTTATTTTTATAATTCGGGATATTATTTTTTAAAAAGATGCTTATTAAGTCAAAAAAAAAATTTCAATACGATGAATGAAAAAGTAAAAATGTGTTTTATTATTCAGAGGATAGAGATATTTCCATCGGTGCAATCAATCTTTGAATATATGTGTTTAGATGCAAGATATGATGTAACATTACTTGTATTACCGAGGTTTGACCATGCTACAAATAAAATAAATGTTAATACTATTGAGCAAAATTTAAAATTTGCTTCGCAAATTGCTAATGGTGCAGAAGTGATAAATTCATATGATGATCAAAAAAAGAAATTCAAAAGACTGGAGGATTATAAATTCGATTTTATTTTTCTTGGTTTACCTTACCAAAGAGAATATCCTATGGAATATAAATTTGCAAATTTATCAAAGATTTCAAGAGTATGTTATGTTCCGTATGGATCGAGTTATGCTGACGGGAAAGAAATGATTAGGACTTCATTTACAACACAATTACTTACTTTTGTAGATTATATTTTTTGCGATTGTATTAAAACCTATAAATATTGTCAGTCGAAATTAAAATATTGTCAAAATGCAGATGGAAAGAGAATAGTTTATAATATTGGTTATCCACGATTTGATTTGATAACATACGATGAAAGAAAAGGTAAAAAAAATAAAACTTTTTTGTGGATTCCTAGATGGACGACACCTGCAGATGATAATGAAAAAAGTACATTTTTAATGTATAAAGATTTTCTTTTGAATTACTTTTCAAACAACGCAGAACTCAGCTTAATTATTCGTCCACATCCGTTAATGTTTGATAATTATATAAAAAAAGGATATTTAACGAGAGAAGATGTTGAAAAATATAAAAATCAAGTAAAATCTTTAAAAAATGTTATGTTTGATGAAAACTGTTCATACAGATCTTCTTTTGTCCAATCGGATTGTTTAATTGCTGATTATAGTTCGATTGTAATAGAGTTTTTACTTATGGGAAAACCGGTTATATATTTGTCTGATGTAAGAAAAATTGAAACTACAATTGCAAACGCGTTTTATGTAAGCAAGAATGTGCAGGAAACAAAAGAATATATAAAACAACTAGCAAAAGGTGAGGATGGGAAAAGGCAAAATAGATTAGATGTTTTGAAAGCAACTATTTATAAAAAAGGAACTTGTAAAAGAATTGCTGATGTTTTAAATAAAATATGAAATTTTTGGAAAATATCCGAAAAAGACTTGCCCATCTGATACGGATTGTGTATTATGATAGGTGTGTCTAAAGAACGTCGAATAACAGGAGGAAAGAAAATGTTTTTAGCAACAACAACAGCAAACAGCGGTGTTATGAGCACCGGTATGTTAATTATGTGGCTGGTCATCATGTTCGGTATGATGTATTTCTTAATGATCCGTCCGCAGAAGAAAGAGCAGAAAAAACTGCAGGCAATGCTGAATGACCTCGCAGTCGGCGATGCAGTCATCACGACAAGCGGTTTCTACGGAATTGTCATCGACATCACAGACGATGATGTCATCGTAGAGTTCGGAAACAACAAAAACTGCCGTATCCCGATGCGCAAAACAGCCATCACAGAGGTTGAAAAACCGGATTCTGCAGTTGTAGAAGAGAAAACAGAAAAGAAAAAATAATGTTTGCATAGCGATATGTAAAAACAAGAAACGCAGGTATTCAAAAAGAGAACGAATACCTGCGTTTTTTTGGTAAGTAGGTAATCATCCGTACCTTGATTTTCAAAATGAGCCGCCCTTTTTCTGGGCGGCTCAAAGTTACTCTGTTGTCCGAAGTTCCTCCGGCAATTCTTTTGACCAGGGCAGCAACTGATCCAATTTTTCTTCTTCGGGAAACGGTCCCATCCACCGCAGCTGATCAAGGACATATGTAAGATACAGATATGGCTTCAACCCATTTAAAAGTGCAGTCTCTGTGATGCTGTATACAACAGCACTGGCATCTGCACCGTGGATACTTTTCGAAAACAGCCAGTTCCGACGTCCTACAGCGAAGTTTTTAATCGCGCGCTCCGCACTGTTATTGTCAATGCTCAGATGCCCATCCTCCAGATAACGGCGCAGATACGTCTCCTGATTCAGCGCATATAAAATGGCATCACCAATAAGGGAAGACCGGTCTACCGAATCTTCCATCGAATGTAACCATTCAAAAAATGCATCCACGACAGGACGGGACTGCTTCTGGCGCTCCAGATACCGTTCTTCCGGCGTTTTATCCTGAATCAGTTCTTCTATCTTATAGAGGATTCCGATCCGGGACATCGCCTGATACGCAACGGTTCCACGCAGCTGTTCTTTGGTAAAATCCTTTTTCAATGCTGTAAGCGCTGCGTCAAACCTCCTTCTGGCATGCGTAAAGCATCCGGATATAACAATCGAATCTTTCAACCCGTGATATGCCTGGTACCCATCGCACGTGAGATATCCTTCAAATTGATCTCCCAGAAAGTTTTTGGGATGATAACCAGCCCTGGTCCGCTCATAATCGAAGAGAACCATCTGTGGTGCCCCACTGTAGCGGTCAGTCAGGTAGACCCACATCCAGTTTTGGGTAGAACCCTGCTGCTTCGGCTCGTCAATCACCTGAACCCGTGTCTCATCGCAGTGAATGTACCGGCTTTTTAAGAATTCTTCTTTCATCCGGTCGTAGAGCAGTCTCAGATATCGGTCTGCACAGCTGATGATCCAGTTCGCCATGGTTTTGGTGGAAAGCTTCAGGTTATACCTTGCGAATTCCCGTTCCTGTCTGGCCAGCGGCATGCCGTTGACATACTTTGCATTCATAATGCCTGCAACCAGGGACGGCGTTGCAATGCTTCCCTTGATCAGGGCTGGAACTTTTTCCATCCGCTTCATAGCTCCGCATTCCAGACAGCTGTATACATAGGAGATTTCTTCGACTACCTCAAAACGGGCAGGAACGAACTTTAACCGTTTTACAGTCTCCTTCGTGACAACCTTATATTTTTTACCGCAGTCTGGGCAATAACGTTCCTGGCCTGTAAGCTTGTATTCCATCCGCTCTGTTACTTCGAAATGTGAAAGATCTTCCTCTTTCTTTCCGGCATGCTTTTTACGCTTGTGGGAAGTGACTTCGATTTCTTTCTCCGGGGCAGATTCAACATCTGATGCAGCTTCTGCCTCATTGAACAGATTCATCTGCTCATATCCATCTGCGTATTTTTCACTGGAAGCTCCAAAACGCTGTCTATTTGCAAGGTAAGCGCCAAATAATAATGCGGTTAGATACAAGATTACTCCAGCCCTTTACGAGTTGGAGTAATTCACTATAATTCACATGCGATTTTTGATAGATTGGAGTTTT
>ENA-OPAQ01000993-OPAQ01000993.1-human-gut-metagenome-genome-assembly--contig:-NODE-993-length-22888-cov-4.157010_pt1 | contig 22888 bp, 10 predicted proteins | sample MGYA00241058_ERZ501432 | MGnify/ENA primary metagenome ERZ501432 (study PRJEB25962, sample SAMEA2042570) | human gut metagenome | biome: human gut; feature: human-associated habitat; material: faeces... | reverse complement strand
CGCTAGCGTTCATCCTGAGCCAGGATCAAACTCTTCGTTGTTTAAATTGTTTTATCATATCCTCGCTCCGGAATCCGTTTATCGTAGTCCAAAGTCATACTTCTTTTGACGGTATTAATCCGGAGAATCTCTTCTCCAATACTTGTACTACTTGTTGAATTATGTAAATCTATCAAAGAACTCTTGTCGCTATCGTTTCTCGATTGCGGCTGCAAAGGTAAGGACTTTTTCTTAACCTCCAAATTTTTCGGTGAAAAATTTTCAAGTTTTTTTTCTCAAGCCGATCTCCGGGCGGTTGGAAATTATCGCTTGGCCCAGCCAACCTCATCCCCTACCCAAGGATACCTCCACGTTTCCATCATTTCTGAAGCGCCGTTCTCTCTCGAATGCGGGTGCAAAAGTAATGCTATAAAACATACGGTCCAAATTTATCGGGCATTATTTTTCAAGTTTTTTACGGCAACGGATATCGGGTACATTATAATATAGCACACGCAAAAATACCGACTACTCACGTAAACGATATAGCCGGTACCCTTGCCATCATAGCGGCAATACTGTGCCACTACGATGGCACGGCCCTGCCACACGGATGGCACAGCGTTGCCACTGTGATGGCACGACCGTGCCAAAGGCGATAAATAAACTGGCACTGCAAACAATTGATAAACAAATATATGCTAGCATGAAAATTTCCCCAGAGGAGACATCTAAAAGACAGGAGACTTTATCTTTTATCTAGATATCTAAAGACAGAATAAAAATCTGCCGTTTTTTTTCATATATTTGAGGTCTCATCTAAATATAAACAAATAATGAAGCACTTGAGTTCCTCTATTTTATTGGGGCTTGGCTTGTTTTCCTTCTTCTCCTGTAAAGAAGCGACAGCGCCCGCCCCTATCCTGCCCGTTCCCACGCCGGCACAAGTTGAATGGCATAAGATGGAAACATATGCCTTTGTCCATTTCGGATTAAATACGTTCAATGATCTGGAATGGGGTTACGGAAACACTCCCGCCTCCACATTCAATCCAACGGATCTGGATTGCGATCAATGGGCGCAAACAATCAAAGCCGCCGGATTGAAAGGCGTAATCTTAACCACCAAGCATCACGACGGTTTCTGTCTATGGCCTACCGCCACAACCGAATATAGCGTAAAGAATTCTCCTTGGAAAGATGGCAAAGGGGATATGGTAAAAGAACTATCCGACGCTTGTAAGAAACACGGGCTGAAATTCGGTGTCTATCTCTCCCCTTGGGACAGAAACAGTGAGAACTACGGACAACCGGGATATGTAGAGAAATTCCATGCCCAATTACATGAATTAGTCTCCAACTATGGCCCGTTGTTCGAATACTGGTTTGATGGGGCAAACGGTGGCAATGGCTGGTATGGCGGCACAAATGAAACCCGTGCTATAGACGCCAAGACCTATTATCAATATGAGCGGGCACGCGACACGATCAAGGCGCACCACCCGGACATCATGGTTTTCGGAGGGACAGTACCCGATATCCGCTGGATCGGTAACGAGGAAGGTTGGGCCGGTGATACCCAATGGAGCATCTTCGCCCCGGAACCCTCCATGCCTACTTTCCAACAGAGTGTATGGGGAGATGAGAACGGACCGATGTGGCTAGGTGGAGAATGCGATGTATCTATCCGTCCGGGATGGTTCTATCACTCCCGGGAAGATCACCAAGTCAAGTCGCTGGCAAAATTAGTCGATCTTTATTACCGAAGCGTCGGGCATAACGCCAATTTCCTATTGAACTTCCCCGTAGCGTTGAACGGAAAAATAAGTCCGGTAGACTCCGCCCGTGCCGTACAATGGTATCAAACCATCCAAAATGACTTTAAGGAGAATCTTTTGAAAGGATGTTACGTACAAGCGAGCAATAAAAGAGGACGTAATTTTAGTCCCAATAAGGCAGTAGATGGGGATTGGGATACCTATTGGGCTACGGACGATGGCGTAACCAGTGGTTCATTGACTTTCACGTTAACCCATCCTACCGATGTAAACCGCTTGGTCATACAAGAATATATCCCATTAGGACAACGAGTACGCTCGTTCAATATCGAACTCGAGCAAGAGGGTAAATGGATTCCGGCACAGACCGTGGATTCTACGACAACTGTCGGCTATAAACGAATTGTCCGTTTCCAGACCGAGAAAGCGGAGAAGATACGCATCAACTTCACGGATGCCCGCGGACCGCTTTGTATCAATAACGTGGAGGCATACCTTGCCCCCGCCTTGGTGACCGAGCCAACGATTGCCCGTAATATCAATGACGAGGTAACCATACAGGCCGGGGATAAAGGCTCCGAGGTTCATTATACCACCGACGGCTCAGATCCGACCAAGGACTCACCGCTTTATCAGGCGCCATTCGCTTTCGCTCAAAAAGGAACTGTCAAGGCGATTGCCTATGATCCGACTTTCGATACAGTCAGTCCGGTTTCCGCGCAAACGTTCGATATTCCAGCTTGTGATTACACGATCGTATCACCGAAAGATGAGAAAACCAGCCTGATCCTAGACGGAAACGGCTACACGACCTACTATTTGCCACAAGGGAAACAAGAGTTAGTCGTACAATTAGCGAAAGAAATGCCTATATCCGGATTCCGCTACACCCCGAACCAAGGACGTGACGCAAGCGGTCATATCTCCAACTATCAATTATATATTAATGGAAAGAAGGTGGCCGAAGGCGAATTCTCCAATATCAAGGCTAACCCGATCGAGCAAGTCGTACATTTCCCAATAACGAAAGGTAACCAAATCCGTTTGGTCGCAACCCGTATCGTAGATAATAAAAAGCAAGCGGGTATCGGTGAATTCTCGGTAATTACGGAAAAATAAAGAATATCTAATAAAAGCAGAAGGGACCGCCTCGAAAACCTAATTTCCCGAGGCGGTCCCTTTTTATTTATTCATCGATCCTTTATTTATCCTTGAAGGTATCGGTTCATTTGTTTATACACGGCACGTATATCCAACGGCTTAGATATATGAGCATTCATACCGGCTTCCCTACTTTTCTGCACATCCTCAGCGAAGGCGTTGGCTGTCATAGCGAAGATAGGAACCTTTTGAGCATCAGAACGCCCTAATGCCCGGATACATCGGGTAGCCTCATAGCCATCCATATGAGGCATCTGCACATCCATCAATATCAAATCATAATATCCTTCGGCAGATTCCTTAAACATCTCTACGGCCTGTACCCCGTCCTCAGCGCTCTCCACCGACGCACCGGTAACTCCGATCAATTCCTCCGCTATCTCCCGGTTAAGCTCATTGTCCTCAACCAATAAGATCCGTTTACCTTTGAAGTCATAATCAACAGCATAACAATCCTTCGCAAGGTCATTCCTCCCATTAATATCGGAAAAACGAGTGGGTTTACCCGATTCCTTTATTTTGCCGAAAGGCAGATCAACGGTGAATGTACTGCCACTCCCCTGCACGCTCGTCACATGTATGCCACCACCCATCAACCCTGTGAAACGCTTAACGATAGAAAGCCCTAATCCTGTACCTCCATATTTATAAGTAACATCCACATTTTCCTGTTCGAACGATTCGAAGATTTTATCATAGTTCTCCTCGGCTATACCACATCCCGTATCGATTACCTCGAAACGAAGGTAAACATTCTCTTGATCCTCACCTGTTTTAGATACCCGAAGTTTAATCATTCCCTTGGCCGGCGTAAATTTCAGCGCATTCGATAACAGGTTGGAGAGAACTTGATTCAAGCGCAAGGAGTCTCCTATAATCTGTACTTCCAGATCACTAGCCAATATCGTCTCATAGCTGATCCCTTTACTCTTGGCCTGCTCGCCATACAGATTTTCAAAGTCCTGCAAGAATGCCCGGAAATTAAAGCTCTCATGTCGAAGTTCCACTTTTCCGCTTTCTATCTTCGACATATCCAGCACGTCGTTAATGAGAGCGAGAAGATGCTTGGAAGACATGATTACTTTCTCAAGACAATCCTTTATCTTATCGGTATTATCTATGTTTTGCATAGCGATAGTACTCATACCTACAATTCCGTTCATCGGCGTACGGATCTCATGACTCATCCGGGAAAGAAACTCGCTCTTCGCCAAGTTAGCCGCCTCAGCCCGTTTCAGGTTGCCCTGTATCACGGTCGCTTTCATCCGGGCCCCTATAGCCAGCAGTAATGCCGTAAATAGCACCGACAGGACAAACATCACGATAAACATAAATTGTAAGGGATTCGCATATATAAAGTCCGTAAGAGAGAATTCATTCACGCCGATAGATTCCAGATTCCGATTGCGTATAACAGTCCTCTCGGACTCAGAAAGATTATTGATCGCCTTGTTGAGTACGGTTAATAAATCCGGGTCAACCGGGGTAGGTAACGCAAAACTTATCGCACTCTGATCATTGACCAATGTCACAGGAGCAAGATTGGTGAAATGATAACGCGAAATATCCTGTTCCATTTTAGAGGACAATCCATAGATAAAATCAGCCTCTCCGCTATTGACAGCGGCTAATGCCTCCTTAATGCCCGGATAGGACCGAATCTTCTCCGCAGATATGCCACTTGGAAATCGCTGACTTTCCACCAAAGCACCAACCAAACCCGGAGCGGGATAACTACAGGCTTTATTGCGTACTATGATATTGTTCGCACTCACATAAGAGGCTGAAAGCGCAAGCCCTAGCTGGGCCGCATCGTTCTCATCTCCCAAGAAAAAACCTAAGATATCGGCATCCCCTTGCTGTATCAAACGGATCGCATCAGCATAATTTTTCGCATATACATACGAGAATCGTAGCCCTGTGAAACTTTTAATCTCATCCAGTACATCCGCCATGATACCCGTATGGTTCTTCAGCGGCGTTTCTTTACAATACAAAGGATACCAATTCTCAGGTACGGCTACCGTGATCGTTTTCCTCTCATTGACATACTCCAGATCCCGGTCGCTCAGTTGGATGTTTACGAGCCGGTCTGGGAAATTAACGGCATAACGTTCCGCCGCAAAATTAGGATTGGCATCCAATATCCGTTCCAAAGCCATATTCAAACCATCCAAGACTTCTTTATTACCCGGATTGGTCACGATATAATAAGGCAGAGAGTCATATGCCACGACTACACGGACAGAATCGCTAATATGGGCAACATTATTTAGTAACAAATCGATCTCACCTTTAGCCAGATAGGGATATAACCCGATTTTCCCCACCATATCTTCCTGTTTGTAATATCGGATATTACAATACAATCCGTTGATAGCCATAAACTCTTTGAGACGGCGAATGTTCTCCCTTGCATTCTCATACACACCGATGGTTTTACCATTCATACTCTCCAAATCATAACTATGGATAGAGCGATCATCAGATCGGGCAAGTAATAATGAACGGCTATATCCCATATTATAGTTCGGATAAGCATAATATTTCTCTAAAGCGGGTATATAATAGTTTCCACCCATCAACTCGTACTTACCCTCAACAAATTCATTCAACATAGCCGGTCCCTTCGTATCTATGTACTCGTATTCCCAACCGGTATATTTGGCGATCTCATTGAGATAGTCTACGAGCATACCATGATGAGTACCATCTTCGGCCGTCCAACTCATGCCATCTACCTGCGGAAAGGCAACCCTAAGTACACGTTTTTCACTTGTCTGCGCTAACACAGACAAATTAAACGCTAGCATTATAAATACTAACAAACCTATAGCTATACCATGACTCACATATCTCTGAAGTAAGTTCATTATAATGTATATCTTTTATTACCGGCTTTTCCGATGATAACAACCCCTATAACCCTCCGCAAAACAACTGTTTATTTTGGATGTACGCAAATATACTACTTTTTATATCACAGCGGATTATAAAATAATTGATTTTTAAGAGAAGATACTATAAAAACAGAAGGGACCGCCTCGAAGGTAAAACACCTCGAAGCAGTCCCTTTTCTAAATCCCAACAAACTTTTATCCCATCGAACTATTGATTACCTGTGTGGTTTTCTCAAAACTCTTCTTTAAGACCTCCTTTACATCCATGGTTTCCCAATATCCCTTATTAAAAAGCTCTACGGATAACCCACCCCGGAAACCGGAGTCGTATAGCAAAGGAAGTACCTTATTAAACGGGCAAATACCATCTCCCGGAAACACCCGATCCGAATCTCTCAACTCCGTACGAGGAGGCAACTCCGGATAATCGTTGATATGAAAAACCGGAAGGATCTTACCATTTATCAAGCGTAAACTATCAAAACTATTTCCTCCTCTGTACAAATGGTAGAAATCCAATAAGACAGAAGCCCGCGAATGCCCGGAGGCGATCGCTATCGCCATGGTATCCGATAATTGATTCAGAACCCCGGCTCCCCATAGTTCCAATATCGGAGTGACACCCATCTCATCCCCTAAATCCAGTATCGCCCGATAGCGTTCGGAATACTCCGGCAACCGTGTACGATCCAGTTGAGTAACTCCTTGAGCAGGAGCGGCGATAAATTTACCGCCCAATCCCGCTACCATCTCCATATCATGCCGCATTTGGTTTAGCCCTTCCTTCCGTTTCGAAGGATCATCGGCAAACCACGAGGCAAAACCGATCATATTCTCCAATAAAAGTCCGGAACCTTCCAGCTGACGCCTGAGTGTCTCATAAGTTCCCCCTTGCTTTACGAACGCATCCACATCACGGGTCCATAACTCAATTCCCTCAAAACCAGCCTCGGCACATAAGTCAATCTGTTTTTGAACAGGAAGTTTATAACCCGCTATCGTAGAGACATTGAGACAGACACGGAAAGGACGTTTCGAAGAGGATGCTTCGGGTGATGGCTCCTCTTTTTTCTTCGGAGCGCAAGAAGCCAAGCCTGCGAACGTACTGCCCAAAACCGCCAAACCGGTAGTCCGAAGCATATTACGTCTTGAAATCTTTTTCTCAAGCATAACACTCTCGTTTTAAATTAAACCTCCAAAGATTTACGGGCCTCCCGATCCGGATCATTCCGAGCCTCACACGTATTATTCAAGATCATCACCTCTCCATTTTCTTCCGTGTATTTCGGCCAAGCGGGTAACTCTCCTCCGTTCGGATCTCCTGTCCGCATGAAATTCAACAAAGCGCCAGACATCTTATCTGACAACGCACGAGGTACCTTACCTCCACCCGTATGAGTAAACATCCGATCCGTATTTTTAAACCAGAAACAGATATCCGAGCAATGGAACGCACGCATACGGTTATTAAACAAGGGCGGACACCAGCCAAACCAAGCTACATACACAGGCTGGCCTTGCTTTAATTTTGCGTTAGCCGCCTCAACCACTCGTTGACGGGAAGACAAAATCATCGCCCAAAGCTCCATCGGAGTCTTATCCGGGAAATTCTTGGCGAAAGCCTTCACGATCGATTCCGCTTTATCACCATATTGACTTCTCAGTTTCTCGATCACACCGTCTTGAGTGATTTTTTCCAAAGCCGCATCCGCCCTGTTCGGGTTCCATTCATGGAAAGTCGTACAGAATATCATCGGGACGACAGGAGACTCCAAATGGCTCTCACCGGAGTAGAATACACCGGCCGGAATATTCCGGTCATCAGCAACAGGACCAAAAGTCCGTCTCATGCTAATCCCTTGATCTTCCCAGCACTTTTTACAAGCCCTATCCGCTATATCCAAATATTCCCGCCAAGGTATTCTTTGCAATTTATCCAGTTGGGAAGCGGTCAGCCCCGCTTCTCTCAAAATATATTCTCCCACCTTCCGGGTCATCACCTGATCGGAAGCTCCTACCGTAGATCCACTTAAAGCCACGGCTCTATGGATCAAACCTCTTGCCGCCGGCATAGCGGCTACCGTACAGACCTTAGAACCTCCTCCGGATTGTCCCATAACCGTTACGTTCCCGGGATCTCCACCGAAATTGGCGATATTATCATGTACCCATCGCAAGGCGGCAATAATATCTAACATCCCCACGTTTCCGGAATCCTTATACGCTTCTCCACCAACACCAGATAAGTCAGAGAAGCCAATCGGCCCCAACCGATGATTAATGGAACAGAATACGATATCTCCTTCCCGGCTTATATTCTCTCCATGATATCCATCCTGCTCAATCCCACTACCATTTGTAAAACCGCCGCCATGCAGCCACACCAATACGGGACGTCTCTTTCCATCTGCGATACCCGGTGTCCATACATTTAAATATAAGCAATCCTCACTCACATCCCAGTAGTTCCAATGATCAGCAAAAGTTCCGTAATTATTGGGCCACCGGTTCTCCATACGTTGCGGCGCCGTATTCCCATAAAAAACCGCTGGTCTCACATCTGTCCACGGCTCTGGTTTTTGGGGAGGCATAAAACGATTTTTTCCCGACGTATCAGCCCCATAAGGAACTCCCAAGAACGTATATACATGATTCAGCAGATATCCCTGCACCTTCCCATACTCTGTCTGGGCGATGGCGATATCGTCACCGATAAATAGGAATTGATCGTCATCACTCACTTTCCCTCTTTTATCACGGGAATCCCCAGAAGGGGCACAAGAAGAAGTCGATATCAAACTTCCCATACTCAACGAGGCTGTGCCCAATCCTAAGTTTCTTACGAATTGTCGTCTGTTTATTTTCATAATCTCTTAATTCATCTCAACGACCAATACCTCTTTAGATGCCAGCTTCAAGCTGTCCTTAAATAAGATCGTTCGTTTCGTTATTATATCCTTTCCTTCTATTCCCTCTTTTAAAGATTCCTTATAACGGGCAAGTGGAAGATCAACTTCATGATTAGCTCCATTAATAATGACCATGACACTTTTACCCTCTAGATAACGCTCATATACATACACTCCTAATTGTGGCATATAATGTTTCATATTACCTTCGGAAATGATCTTATTGCCCTTCCTCCACTTCAATAAAGTCTGTAAATAATCCCAAGCCTTATTCTGTAGGTCGGAACGTCCTTCCCTCGTAAACCAATTCTGAGAATCTCCAGGCCACCCTCCTGGAACATCTAAACGTATATTCCCATCCCCACCCGGGCGACTTTTCGTCCCAGACATTAACAATTCATGTCCATAATATAATTGAGGAGTGCCAGGGATTGTTAATAAAAAGGCAACCCCTTGTTTATAACCATCTAAGTCTTTAGGCTCCGAACGTAAAAACCTATCAGTATCGTGATTATCTAAAAAACGCAAAACATTTTTAATATCTGGATACACGAAATCATAACACAAATGATCATAGATTTTATCTAATCGCCCTTCCGGTGAAGACTTGTCATTAAAGATATCACTTGCAATACTCATCAGAGTAAAATCCATCACAGACTTCAGTTCCGTATCTTTTCCAAAATTAAGTTTACACCCTTTTTGCCACCAAGCCGTACCAATCGTATAATTAGTCCAAATCTCACCAACTATATTAAACTGAGGATATTCATTCATGATTTGGATATTCCACTCACGCATCATATCAAAATCGGAATATGGATATGTATCTTGCCTAATCGCATCAATCCGAGCATACTCAATCCACCATATAGAATTCTGAATAAGATATTTACCAACATGAGGATTTGCTTGATTCAAATCTATTCCAAATCCTGCATATTTCATTACTTCAGAATCATAAGTTGATGCATAATTGTCATAGAAAATAGCCTTAGCATGATTCCCCCTTTTAGAAGGACTTACATTAAACCAATCCTTAGATGGCACATCTAGCACCCAAGGATGATTTGCTCCAATATGATTAAAAATCATATCCATAACAACCCGTAATCCCTTTTGATGCGCTTTATTTATCAATCGAAGGTAATCTTCATTTGATCCTAGACGCCTATCCACATGAAACATATCCGTTGAGAAATAGCCATGATAAGAACCTCCTTTCCCATCATTCTCCAACACGGGATTTAACCATATAGCTGTTACCCCAAGGTCCACAAAATAATCCAAATGATCTTCGATCCCCTTCAAATCACCTCCATGTCGAGCCCCAGGCTTACTACGATCCATCACATATTCCGTTGACATAGAAATCTGATCATTCGATTGGTCACCATTAGCAAAACGGTCCGGCATAATTAAATACAACACATCCGAAGAATCATATCCTTGTATATCATCTGTACTCTCCTTGCGCTCTTTCAGCTCGTAAGCATATACGAACTTCTTTTCCCCATTCACAAAAGTTATATCAAATGTTCCAGAATGAGCTTGTGATAAATCTAAATATAATATTAAATAATTGGGACTATCTACCGTTACACAACTTTTTAAATAAACACCAGGTTCATTTATAACAGGATGATATTCAGAAATATGATCCCCATATACCATCAACTGTAATTCTGGATTTCTCATTCCTGCCCACCAAAACAACGGCTCTACCTTATTTATCGTTTGAGCAGCCACTGTCCCAAGTACAAATAACAGAAATGAAGTAAATATTATTATTTTTCTAATCATAGCTATAATCATTTAGATGTAAAAGCAAATAAAGGGTGAGCCAAACTCACCCTTTTTAAACAGCCAAGTTAATTCATATTAACATCAGGATTACCATTCTGCTCAACATCCGGAATCTGAAACATCACTTTATGAGAATCCCAAGCTTCACCACGAACCGACTGTTTGATACGCTTCAATTCAAATAATCTCTCACCTTGTAAAGCTATTTCCAAACGACGTTCCTTCTGTACTGCTTTAATAAAAGAAGCCCTATCCGTAGTTGTAGTATTAGCTTTGCCATAAGCCCTTTTTTCTATTTTTTGCAAAGCATTCAAAGCTTGATTCATATTTCCATTCGATTCAACTAAAGACTCGGCATAAAGTAGTAACAACTCATTATATCCAATAATAATACCATCCATATACTCATAATCAAACTTCAGAGTATACCATGAACCGTCTATATTTTTAAAAAACGTTTTAAAACGATTATCATTTTGTTGGTCATAAGCAGCAATCAACTCATTAGACGGCCTGCTTGTGGGTAAAGCCAATCCATTCGTACGATAATCTCTTAAACCACCCCAAGAATCCTCAATCAATGACGCAGAAGGTATCATCGCTACAATTTCTTGCGTAACAGTCTTTTTTTCCGCTCTACCGAATTTAGCAGTCAAATCCTCATCAAGATCATACTTCTGAGTATTAATAACTTGTTCCGCATATTTAGCCGCATTGCCAAAATCATGTTTATAAAAATACACTTTTGCCAATAACGCTTTTGCGCCATCAACAGTCGCTCTACCAGACTCTACTTTGTTCTCTCCATGTAAATTCCCGATCGCATATTCCAAATCTGAGATTATTTGAGAATAAACTTCAGAGACCGTTGAACGTTGTACGACCTCAAATGCGGTAGCACGATCCATCACCCCCCTTAAACGAAGGGGAACTCCCATCTCTGCGATATCCTTAGTCTCCTCTGCATAAGGAAGACCAAAGGCTCTTACTAAATGAAAATATCCTAATGCACGAATAAAAGATGCCTCAGCCTTAAATTGAGCTTCTTTCTGAGGATCACTCGCCAAGATACTTTCCCCTAAATCGCTAAACGCAACTTGATTCGCCATATTTATGGCATTATATGTCGCGGTCCAGGTATCACGTCCAACCGCATTTACCAAATTCATTGTATGAGCACTCATCTGAACCCATTCAAAAGTAGCCACATCTGCCACACCATCATCTGCGATCACATCAAAACCACGCAACGTCCGGCCTCCCCAAAAGCCCGAAGAACGTATTCCATTATAAGCACCCAACAATAAATTCTCCAAATCATCTACCGTCTTAATACGATCATCTGTCAGTTCTAAACTATCTGGTTTTATTTGTAGAAATCCCATGTCATCACATGCCGTATAGACTAATTGGGTACTGAGTAATATTGCTGCTATATATTTTACTTTCATAATCTTATTCATTTAAAAGTTAACACTTAATCCAATAGTATATGTACGAGCTTGAGGAGGTGTTAAATAAGTCACATTCAAACTCAAATTCCTCTTCTGAGCTGAATCGACATCACGCATAATCTCAGGCTCACCACTATATTTATTATAGTATTCACTAAATAAAGTCAATAAATTAGTTGCTTGAGCATATAATCGAATATCCCTTATATTAAACTTCTTGATTCTAATACCTTTGAAAGTATAACCCACATTTACATTTTTTAAACGTAAGAATCCTGCATCATGTAGATATTCAGTTGTATTTCTCGCCAGTTCAATGCCACTTTTTCCTAAACTTACCCGAGGTACATCTGTCACATCACCAGGTTTCTGCCATCTATCAAGAACATTACTTTTCAGATTCCAAGTGCCAACATTATTCATCTGAAATTTCTCACCATCGTCATAAATATTGCCGCCTATTTGGAATGTAAACATAAAACCGAAATCCCAGTTCTTATATGTAAACGTATTATTCAAACCTCCTACAAAATCGGAATAAGGATGGCCTACAGGCTGACGATCTCTATCCGCATTATATTCTTTAGTTTCACCAACCGGTTTCTTATTCTCATCAAGCATTTCATAAACAGGCATACCATCCTGAGGATCAACACGTAGAACCTTAACCAAATAGTTTACGCCAATAGGCTGTCCTACTAACACACGTGTATCACCTTCTCCACTTAATGCGTCTGGTCCTGCATTACCAACATCCAAAACCTTATTCTTATTATAGCTGATATTAAAATCAGTAGTCCATGTAAAATCTCTATTTGTAATATTCACGGATTTAATATTAAACTCCACACCCGTATTTCTGACTTTTCCGATATTTGCCAAGAATGCCGTATATCCCACAGATGCTGGAACACTTACATTCAAAAATAGATCTTTGGAATTCTTATTATAAAATCCGATTTCACCTGAAATCCGATTTTTTAAGAAACCATACTCCAAACCTACATCAAAAGTAGAGGTTGTTTCCCACTTCAAATCTGGGTTTTTCAAAGAATTGATATACCAATAATTATCCCCTACATACAATTGATTCGTATTCACGCTAACTGCCCCCCATTGCGCATAGTTAGGAATTTCCGCATTACCAGTAATACCAAAACCTGTTTTCAATTTCAACAAGCTTACAACCTCGTTATCTTTTAAAAAGTCCTCTTCCGTGATCATCCAACCAATAGAAGCCGCAGGGAAATTACCAAATTTATTATTCTCCCCAAATCGTGACGAACCATCTCTACGGAAAGTACCAGTGAACATATAACGGTCTTTAAATGTATAATTTATACGTCCGAAAAAGGATATAAATGAGAAATCTTGATTAGGATAGCTCGTAAAAGTCTTATTCGTTTCATCATAAGCCGGATTATTAAATAACCAATCTTCTTTTCCTTGCTCAAATACGACATTCGTATAATTCGATACTCGTGTAGATTTCAATGCTTCTGTTCCCAACAAGAAATGAAAACGATGTTTTTCATTAATCGACAAGCTATAATTCAAGAGTGCTTTCGCATTCCAATTTGTCTCATAACGATTTGTCACATTACTATTCGGTTTTGTTGATAATTCTTTCGTTCGTAAATAATTAGACTCATTATCTCGATAATCTATATTACCTTCTAGCCGCAATGACAATCCTTTGATTATCTGTAAGTCAGCATATAAACTTGCCATTGTACGTTGGGTAAATATTCTACGTCTTTTCTCATTTGCCTCCGTCACCGGATTTGTTGATTTAGGAAAAACATAATAACTACCATCCGAATTATAGGCTGGGAAATAAGGCAAAGCCGTACTTATGGCACGTCCCCAACCACCATCCCAACTTGAAGGAGTGGGTCGATGATCCGTGTGAGAGAAACTAAAATTTCCACCTATTTTTAAAATGTTTATAGGCTTATAATCAATATTAAGGCGTACGCTCGTCCTTCCGAAATGATCATTCACCAAATATGAATTCTCTTCTACATTAGAAACCCCTAAATAAGTCTGTATTTTCTTATTACCCCACGATACCGATAAATCATTGTAGGTAGAAATTCCTGTTCTCGTAATAAGATCTTGCCAATCCGTATTATTTAATAAAGCTTGTTCTTCTGAATAACCACCGGGATATGATGATACAGTAGAAGGATCTGTCGCACCAGAGGGATTAAACTTATAATCATTTTCCAATGCTTCTTTATAAATATCCAGATAATCTTTAGTTTCCAACATATCAACTTTCCTATTAGTTGTTGAAAATGCAACTTTAGAACTAAAATTTATTTGAGGTTTTCCTGATTTACCACGTTTAGTTGTTATTAAGACAACACCGTTCGCACCTCTGGATCCATAAATAGCCGTTGCCGAGGCATCTTTCAATATATCAATACTTTCAATATCATTCGCATTTATAGATGACATTGGATTATCTTGTGCTGCACCCACTCGATCTCCGGCATTTTGCATGATGGGTATTCCATCAACAACAATCAATGGATCACCTCCAGCGGTAATAGAAGCGATACCTCTCACTCGAATGGCTGCACCAGAGCCAGCCAAACCCGATGTTTGGGTTACTTGTACACCAGCGGCACGCCCTTGTAAAGCGGCATCGAAAGAGCTTGTTGGAACAGACATTAGTTCCTCACTTCCAACTTTAGCGATCGATCCTGTCACATCTCTCTTATTCTGAACTCCATAGCCAACAACGACCACTTCATCTAATGTTTCCACATCTTCCGATAGACGAACATTAATATGAGTCTGATTTCCGACCTTTATCTCTTGGGAACGATAACCAATATAAGAATACACTAAAATGGCATCTCTATTAGGTACCTCAATTGAATAATTTCCATCCATATCGGAAGTAGTACCCGCAGTGGTACCTTTAACCTGTATGGTGATAAAAGATAAAGGCTCTCCTGTCTCCGCATCAGAAGCAGTTCCTGTGATCTTGATTTGCGCAAACGCTGTCAATGAAAACAAAGAAAGCATAAAGCACATAATAAATTCACTAATACTTTTACATCTCATGACATATTAAATTTAAAGTTAGACAAGTTCTAAAATATAAACACCACGAGCCGGAATATGAACCGCCGTGTCTATCGCAACGATCGTATCTGTTATAATATCTTTCCCAGATCTATAATCTTTTACGACTTCATGAAAACGATTCATATCTAATGTCTGGTTTTGATCTGTTCCATTCATTAAAACAAGTACCGTTTTATTATCCTTTACCCTAGCATATACGTAACAACCCGATTTATCAGGAGTATAATGAATCAACTTACCTTCTTTAACAGCATCACATCGCTGTCTCCAATTCAATAATTTTCTCATATAATCCCAAGCTTGATTCTGCAAATCCGTACGTCCCTCACGAGTGAAAGCATCTTTTGGATCTCCTGCCCAACCTCCGGGAAAATCAGTGCGGATAATACCATCTCCTTCTGCTTTTGTCCCAGACATTAAAATCTCTGTCCCATAATAAATCTGAGGAATCCCTCGAGTTGTTAATAAAAAAGCAATAGCCTGTTTATACCTTCTTAAATCAGATTCTCCTTTCTGCATAAAGCGTCCTAAATCATGATTATCCAAAAAGACTAGTACATTATTAGGATCCGGGAATAAAAAATCCTGTGCGATAACTTCATAAATTTTAAATAACCCTGCTTCGAATCCTTCACGGCTAGAACATGCATCTCCAAACGCTTTTTGGCAAGTAAAGGTCAAATCAAAATCCATCACTGTCTTTAAGTTACTATTAGATTCATTCATTTTAGAATCTCTTTGCCACCAAGCCGAAGCAGTCCCTCTTGGATACCAAGCTTCTCCCACAATATTGAAATCCGGATATTCATTTTCCACCTCCTTACACCAAGTTGCCATAAAATCATAATCTGCATATGGATGTGTATCTTGACGGATACCATCAATCCGTGAGTATTCAATCCACCAAATGCTATTTTGAATCAAATATCGGGCTAAGTGCCTATTTTTCTGATTTAAATCTGGCATACCTCTACCAAACCAACCATTTACCAAGATCTCTCTCTCCGACTGAGGAGCGTGAACATCCATAAGAGTCCATTTAAAATGATTTGTTTGAACAAAGTTGTCTTGATTATTCAGCCAATCCGAGGAAGGAAAATCTTTTAACCACCAATGAGAGCTTCCGCAATGATTAAAAATCATATCCATCACGACTTTCATTCCTTTTTCGTGGGCCTTATCTATCAATTCACAATATTCTTCATTCGTTCCAAAACGAGGATCTACCTGATAAAAATCAGTAATAGCGTATCCGTGATAAGAACCTCCCGGCATCCTATTTTCCAATACAGGATTTAACCAAATTGTCGTAAAGCCTAAATCACGGATATAATCCAATTTATTAATAATACCACGTAAATCACCTCCATGGCGAGCTCCCCCTCTCGAACGATCTATTTTCACATCATCTAGATTGTCATTAGATGGATCCGCATTTGCAAAACGATCTGGAGTAATCAAGTACATCACATCCGCAGGTGAAAATCCAGCAGCTCCAACCTTTTTATTTCTTTCCTTTAACTCAAAGGCCCGGATTTCTTTCTCTTTCCCTTTTTGAAATATCAAATTCATTGTACCGGGAGAGGCATCTCTGGAGATATCCAAATAAAGGAACAAGTAATTAGGGTTCTCGACTCCAACAATTTCCTTGACTCTTACCCCCGGATAATCAATATAAACTTGAGAGCTTGCGATATTCTTGCCATATACCATAATCTGTAATTCCGGATTTTTCATCCCTACCCACCAGCAAGCAGGTTCTAACCGTGAAATATCAATAGCATATACAGAACTGGCGCACAACAAGCAAATGGTAAACAATAATAGTCTTTTCATAATTTCATTCATTTTATATTCGGAAATTGCCAAGGGCTTCTATATGTTTTGTTCAAGTATGCATCTGCTTTAGGATTGTCCACAAATTTCCTTGTTTGAGGATCGTATACCACACGAGTTCCTGTCCGATACGAGATATTGGCCATATGAGCCAATATTGTAGCAAAAGCCCCCTTTTCTATCGGACTATTTGTCTCAATCGATTTATTCAAAATACATTTACACCAATTCGTCGCATGAGCCTCTACTCCCCCATCTTCAAATTTACCAACCAATTGGGCTCTATCGGCCAAAAGGATACCATCACGGGTTTTCTCCGGTATCAACTCATAGCCTTCACGATTACATACCAGAGTGGCTTTACTTCCGACCCAAGCGACCCCTTGATTCCGATTATAAAGGTAAGCAACTTGTTGAGCCCATTCAATATGGAAATTCTTATATTGGAAAATACTTGTTTGGCAACTTGGAGTTTCATTAAACGATGCCGGATCTTTATATGCAGTAGAAAAGACCGCATCAGGGTATTCCCTATCACATAGGCCTAATGCTTTTAATCCGTCAAAAGCAGAATCAATCCAATGCACCCCCCAATCAGTCTGTTGGCCACCACCATAATCCCAAAAACCACGCCAACCACGAAAACGGGAATTATTAAAAGGACGTTCCGGAGCCGGTCCTAACCACATATCATAGTCCAAAGTGGATGGTGCCTCTGAATCCTCAACAGAAGGACGAGGATTTGTAGATTGGCAAAGCCATAATTGTACCTTATAAACATCCCCTAGCACACCAGATTTTAATATTTCATTCGCAGCCCTGAAATAGCGTTGGCTTGTTTGCCATAATCCCGTTGTCACAACACCTTTATACTTTTTCTGAAAGTCCATCATCGCATTGCACTCAGAAATTGAATTACCAACAGGTTTCTCTACATAAATAGCTTTTCCCGCCTTCAAGGCTTCTGCAAAAATATAAGGATGCCAATGGTCGGGCGTGGCAATAATAACCCCATCAATTTCTTTATTGGCCAGTACCTCCCGAAAATCAGTATAAGCTTTTATAGAAACCGTCTGTTCTGGAAAATCTTTCTTAAAACGTGCAAGCTGCTCTTCAAGTCTGACTTTATTCACATCACACATACCGACACAATGTACCCATGGATTATCAGTCAACGCTCCTTGCAAATCTCGACATCCCATTCCAACTCCAATCACGGCAATTCTTACTTTTCCATTTATGACCTCTTCTTTCTGATAAGATCGTAAGGGTGACGAAGACAAAAGAGGAGATACTCCTAAACCTGCCGCCAGCATTGTTGTATTTTTCAAGAAATTTCTACGTGTAGTCATAAGTTATCATTCTTTAAGGTTAAACTTCTTTCTACAAATCTCTAATCCAAATATTTCGGAAAGCAACTTCTACCCCATGGTCTTGTAAACTTAAAGGCATACGGCCATGAGCTACATATTTAGGTAACCCTGTATATGGGGTATTCCCTTTCAGCACATAATTATTCTGAACAACAATCCCATTCAGGACGACTGTTATCATCGCAGGAGATTCCAACTCATCATTTGTTCCAAAACGAGGAGCTTTCCAATATATATCATAAACTTGCCATTCATTCGTCTTTGTAAAAGCATTTGCTAAAGGAGCACTTTGCTTATAAACACTACCAACCCAGCCATTTACGTAAGTAGGATTATCCTCACAATCTAGGACTTGTACCTCATAACGACTTTGTAGCATAATGCCACTATTTCCTTTCATTTGTAAAGTATTATCTTTACCTGGTATCGGGGTCTTAAACTCTATGTGTAATTGGCAATCACCAAAATACTCTTTTGTACGGATAGAGCCAGAACCGGGAACTACAACCATCGTCCCATCCTTTATAGCCCATTTTGCAGATCCACCATCCTTCCCAGCAGCTTCCCATTTTGTAAGATCTTTTCCATCAAACAGGATGATTGCATCAGAAGGAGCACTTGTTCCAACTCCAGGGGTTACTTTTGGAGGTACAGGATGATACCATTCTGTACTTTCCGGTTTCCACCGCTCTTGCTGCCTTTGTTGTTGATTACCTTGTTGAGCACTTACAAAGAACGCTCCACATAAAAAACTGATTAAAACAATTACTTTCTTCATATTAACATAGTATTAATTTAACGTTACTAGTCTTATCTCATTAAAGAACTTGTCGCAAATGTATCATTGATATTGAAAAACAAACCATTCAATCATATCAAAATTGTTACTTTTCGTATCAACACACCTATAAACCAACTAGAATTAGAAGAAATTGGAATCTGAAAATCAATATTGAGACTATATGAAAAAGAATGAAACTAATTTACAAAAGCAAAAATCAAAAAAGTTGATATCTTGCAAACGAAACATGGAAAACATCAACAACTCATGAAATTTCAAATTGTGCTATTATGCTTATTCTTCTTAGTAGAACTGAATGCAACCCCATTCTACTTTAAGTCCTATGACATGGAAGACGGATTAAGTAATAATCATGTCACATGTTGCGTACAAGACGACTATGGCTTTATGTGGTTTGGTACCAGAGATGGGCTCAATAGATTTGACAGCAAAAAATTCTATACATTCAAGAGCTACTCTTCAGAAAAAGGCTCTTTAATGAGCAGTTATATTCTTGACTTAGCGAAAAGTCCCACCGGACAAATTTGGGTAAGTACCAACCTTGGGCTACAAAAATATGACTATCAAACAGATTCCTTCACACTCATTGATTTCACCAAAGGAATCAACTGTTATTCACTACAATTTGACCAGCAAGGAAATCTCTGGATGATTCTTAATGGGTACTCACTCGTAAAATACAATGAAAGTCAAGGTATGTATCTTAATTATATGTATAAAGGAAGTGATCCTATTACCTCCTTTTATATAACTCCTCAAGACCAAATTTGGGCAACAACAGCGAATGGTAATGTCGTTTTTCTAGATGATGACAAAAATGAATTCATAGCCTTAGATATCAAGAATCTAGATAAAAATCATCCTATCGATGATATGACAGCAATATGGGCCTCTCCTTTAGATAATATATTATTAATTGGAACTAAAGATAATGGTATAAAACGAATCGATATACAGACAAAAACATATAAAGATATTTTACCTCAACAAAAAAAATCTCCACTTTATACTAGAAATATCATTCGTATGACAAAGGAGAAAGTATGGATTGGCACTTTTAATGGCATATATTTATATGATATTCAAAATGATACGATAATATCTATCCAGCAAAATAAAAGTGACCTCTATTCATTATCCAGCAATGCTATCAAAGAACTCTACAAAGATCAAGAAGGAGGTATCTGGGTTTGTACTGATAATGGCGGTATCTGCTACTCTCCTCCTTATTCAAAATTCAAAAGGCACTATAATATTCCTGGACAAAGAACGCTCAATGGAGATATTATACACGATATTTGCATAGACAAAAATAATAATCTATGGATTGGCACAGAAGACGCTGGATTGAATAAGCTAAACATGAAGGACCATTCATATACATCTTTTAATGACATGAAAGGCCTTTCACAAAATTGTATACATGGATTAGCGTCTATAGATAATCACCTATGGATAGGGACACACGCTAATGGTATTGATTTAATGGATATCCGTACTGAGAAAATAATCAAACATTACACGATTTCCGTAAATCCTTATGCAAACAAAAACGACATCATCGTATACCTTTATAAACTCCAAAACAATGATTTGCTGGTAGCTACCGCTCTTGGTGTCTATCAATATAATTCTCAAAAAGACATTTTTGAGCAATTAAGCCAATTTCCTAATAATTGTAGGATACAAACTCTTTTTGAAGATCATGATGGAGTAATATGGGCTGGAACATCGAGTAAAGGACTATATTATTATAATCCTGCTACTTCCCAACACGGAGAATTTAAATTAGATACAGTAAATACAAGCCGAACAATAAACAATATTTATGAAGATCGTAAGAACAACTTATGGTTCGCAACTGGTGACGGAATCAAAATTTATGACCGTAGTACTCAACAAACGACCAAATACGATATGCAAGATGGCTTACCTAGCAATGTAATTTACCGTATTGAAGAAGATAAAAAAGGAAACATGTGGATCAGTACGGCTAACGGCCTCGCAAGACTCAACCCTAAAAACCATAAAATAAAAGTCTTCAAAAAAGAACATGGATTAACTTCAAATCAATTCAATTATAACTCTTCTTTAAAAACAGATAATGACAAATTATATTTTGGGACACTAAAGGGGATGATTAGCTTCCAACCTAATAGTATCCAAGAATTTTCCATTCAACCGAAAGTATATATATCACAGATTAATTATAATGATCCAGATCATAACTTCTTACACCAAGAGGCTATCACTTTTAAAAAAGGGATCACCTTAGAACATAATCAGTCCACATTCTACATCGACTACACATCATTAAGCTACCAAGCCCCCAACCTCACCCAATACGCCTATTGCATGGAAGGGTTAAGTTCCAAATGGTATCATGTGGTGGGCGAGAACCGGGTTTATTTCACGAAACTACCGCCCGGTAATTATACGTTTAAGGTGAAGGCGGCGAACCTGTCCGGTATTTGGAATGATGAGCCGGCGATGTTCCAGATTACGATCCTTCCCCCATGGTGGCTCTCTACCAAGGCGTTAATCCTATATGGGATTATCGCTATCGGATGCGTAGTGTTGCTGATCTTTATCATTTCCCGGCATAATAAGGCCAATATACAGCAGAAAATACAGGAGTTCGAGAATGAAAAGGAGAAGGAGCTTTATCAAGCTAAGATTGATTTCTTCATCAATATCGCTCATGAGATACGTACGCCCCTGACTTTAATTAAAAGTCCTCTGGAGAAAGTAACACGGGACATCAAGCTATCTCCCAGCGCAAAGAATTATCTGACGATTGTGGATAAAAATGCGAACCGGCTACTGGATCTGGTGAATCAACTACTGGATTTCAGGAAGACGGAAATCGAGGGATATAAACTAAACTTCATACATACGGACATCATCGCATTGATGCAAGAGACCTTTGAGCGTTTCCACGACACGGCGGAGCAGGAGGCATTGCAAATGATTATCGAGTGTAACGTGAAATCTTTCTACGCCTTTATCGATAAGGAGGCTTGCACGAAGATACTCAGCAACCTCCTATCGAACGCTATTAAATACGCAAGAAGCAAGATCATCGTCCGGTTCGAGACGCAAGATGGCGAGCGATTCACGATCGATATCATGAACGATGGAAAGCCCATCTCGGAGGAGATAAAAGAAAAGATCTTCGAGCCTTTCTACCGGGATGACTCCTCTATCCATAAATCCGGGACCGGGCTCGGACTACCCTTGGCCCGTTCTTTAGCGGAGATGCACGAGGGATCGTTGACGTTGGAGGAATCTCCGGCCGGGCTTATCATCTTTAGATTACGTTTGCCGGTGAACCAACCGAACTCATTAAAACTAGAGGAAGAGAAAGCAGAGGTCCTGACCAACCCTGCCAGCGAGCGGAAATATGTCACCCAAGAATCCCGCCCGACGGTTCTCGTGGTGGAAGATAACACCGAAATGCTCCATTTCATCGGTCAAGAGATCAATGTCCATTACAATGTTGTCACCGCCGGTAATGGCGAGGAGGCGATTGCCCGTCTTCAGGAATATGGCATCCAATTAATCATCAGCGATATCATGATGCCTGTCATGGATGGTATTTCAGCTATGAGCAAGATTAGGGAAAATTCAAATGTCCCTGTTATTTTACTGACGGCAAAGAGTGAGGATACGGACAAGATACTTGGACTTAATGTCGGAGCAGATGACTATGTTACAAAACCTTTTAATCCGGTAGGGCTTATAGCAAGGGGAAAGGCTCAGCTTAGGCGTTATATGACATTAGGTGG
>ENA-OPAQ01000864-OPAQ01000864.1-human-gut-metagenome-genome-assembly--contig:-NODE-864-length-26305-cov-8.858248_pt1 | contig 26305 bp, 19 predicted proteins | sample MGYA00241058_ERZ501432 | MGnify/ENA primary metagenome ERZ501432 (study PRJEB25962, sample SAMEA2042570) | human gut metagenome | biome: human gut; feature: human-associated habitat; material: faeces... | reverse complement strand
TGCTGGTATTCTCCATTCGGACGGATAAATCTTTCTGCTTTTTCTCCTGTATAAGCGATCTGGTACCCGTTCTTCTTTGCATCGATGATCTTGCTCATCTTCCCATTACTTCCATAAGCATATGTCTGATCCACAGAAGCTGTTTCTCCGCTGTTTTTGTGAGAAACATTCGTAAGTTTCCCTTCAGCATATGAATAAACAACCTTTGTTCCATCTGCAAGATCGATCTTCTTTAACAGATCTTCCTGTTCTCCGTTTTCATAATATGTAAAAATCAGTTCTTTGTTCAGATTGGAAACAACCTTATATAATCTTCCTTTTTCATCGTACTGATAGATCAGATAGTTGCCATTACTGTCCTCTGCTTTTGTGATCTCACCATTCCCATCAAATGCATATGTCATACCATCCTTCATATGGATATTTCCGACATTGGACACCGTGATCACTTCCTTTTCTCCTTCGGATGCTCCACTGTCTTCACTATCATCGTCTTTTTTCCCCGGACGATAATTTCCTTTATTGGAAATGGCACTTCCAAAGATATTTTCAGAAGCAGCATTCTGAAGTCTTGCATATGCCGCTGCTCTCTGATCCCCATTTGATGATCTTTTTACATCATCTTCTGTATTAAATGAAAGTGCATAGTCCTTTGTCTCCTTATTCTGATAAGAAACATCAACACTTCTGCTTTTTTGTGGACTGTATGTCAGATAGGTTCCGTCACTGTCCTGAAATACAAGATCATCTCCCAACTGGTATAATTCCTTATGAAAACTGTCATACCATCCTTTTCCAAGCATTCCTTCTTTATCTGACTGGCTGTTATAGGTTCTTGTGAGTTCAAGATTCAAAAGCAGTGATGGAATTGAAAAATCTGTACTTTCATACATCAGATTCCCCTGGGATTTTTCAACGGATCCTGTCCCATTGGGCGTGCTGATCTCCATGCTGTCTCTGTAATCTTTACTTCCTAGTCTTTTTTCATATTCTTCCTGTGTATCCTGTGCCACTTTTTCTGATAATGCATCCGTACTTTTTCCATTGAGCGTTCCATCCATTGCCAGTTTCTGTGCCTGTACTTTATAATAGTAACTCTTGCCATCTCCCACTCTGGTATCCATGCAGTAGGAATCTTTGATCGCACCACGTACCAGTGTCGAATCATCCGGTGTGAAATCCGCGGATTCCCCCCTGTAAACTGCATAATAGATACTGTCTGTCAGTTCTCTCTTATCCCAGTAGATGACATTCTTTCCATACGATTTTCTGACCTTTACATTGGTTGGTGCATAATCCTGTGCTTTTGAGGCATCCGTATAATAATAGGATACTTTTGTTTCCCCGCTTTCATTCCCTGCTTTATCAACAACGATCACATAAACTTGATACTCTGTTCTTCCTGTCATGCTGTCTGCTGGAATCGAAACATTTGCATAGGCGTATCCATCTTCATCCGCCCTTGCACTTTCATGGTAAGTTGAGGTTCCTTCCAGACGGTATTTAAAATAGGATGCATTCTCATCTACGATTCCGACCTCCAGTCTCGGATTCAGAGAACCAGATGGTTCGCTCTCATCATTTCCTTCCTCAAAGGATATATCTCCTGCTTCCGGAGCCGTGCGGTCTATCGTAAACCATGCCGCTGCTCCCCAACCTGCAATATAACCGTTGTCTACTCCTCTTACAACAAGTTTATAATGGCCTTCCGGCATCGTACTGCAGTCAATATCCGCACTTCCGTTTCCACTCGTTCCAATCTTTGTAGATGAAGAATATGAAACATAATCACCTGTTTCTTCTCCATTTCCCCAGTTTGCAATCCTGTATTCCACACGGTTTAATGAATGGGATGAGATGCCTGCCCAGTTTACATGTAATGTCTTCTGATGATTGTTGTTTGCATACTGCGGTGTAACACTGACAGATGATGCCGTTGTCGGTCCATCATAATAAGTCACTGACATCTTTGGACGGTTTGATGATGCTCTGGAACTGTAAAACTGTCCATAACTCTTTGTCTCGTCCGCATTTTTTAACATCACACCATACGATGTGATCTTACCGGATGCACACTGTCTCGCATATTCCGTCAGATTAATGCTTCTTGCTTTCTTTGCAGTCCCTGTTGTTTTTACATTTCCATAATTCGTACTATATCCCGGGCGGTTACTCCATTTCAATCCAGGTCTTGTCCAGTTTTCTGTAACTCTTCTTGCCTCGATTGTCTGTCCACTCTGGCTGCTTCCGGTTTCATACATCGTAAGCGTTGCACTGTCTACATATTTTCCTTTGATCTTTGCTGTAAAATCTTTAAAACGCAGATATGTCCGGCAGACACCCTGTTTTGATTTTCCAGCCATCATGGCTGTAACTCCATTATCATAAAAATTCGTATTTTTATAAGATCCATTAATTACATAGACATCCCAGAAATCCGTGGATCCGGTCCATGTGACCGTCGGATCGATCGTGACTGGATACTGTCTATCTTTGTCCTGAAAGTAATCTTCATCCAGATGCAGTGTTAACAGATAAGAATCTTCTCCGCCATCTGGTTCAATGTCATAGGAAAGCTTCTCACTGTATGCCTTTCCTGTATGATCGTTCATGTTTGGAGCTTCCAGTGTTGCGACCAGATCCTCTGTTTTTTCATCTAGGAAGCTGATCCCGCCATCCAGTATATTTTTCTTTGGGACCAGTCCTTTTGCCTGAAAGCGGAATTTTAAAACATTTCCTTCTGGAGCTTTGGTCAGTACGATACTTTCCTTGATCCCCATGTTTAACGACTGGTAAGAAAATGTACATTCTTTCTTCTGGGATTCATAGGAGACTTTCACTGGTTTTTCTTCTTTCTCTCCCTGTGCATCTTCCACAGGAAGATCTTCGATCGCCTGTCGGTCCAGCTCTTTGACCGATGTCAGGGCGTCTTCCGTATCTTCTGCGGTTTCTTTTTCGGAAGATCCATCCGCTGAAATGCTTCTTACTGCTTCCTCTGCCTGTGAGACAGCATCTTCCACAGAGTCTGTTCCAGGATCCTCCGTTTTCTTCTCTTCCTCATTCTTTGTTTCCTGTCCATAGATCGGTGCAAAAGAGATCTGATATTTCCCATTTTCCATTAAGACCGGTGTCTCTTCGGACAGATCTTTGGGAAGATAATGTTTTTTATCTCCTTCTTTATTTTCATACTGATAATCCTTTAGATCCTCACCCTGCTCACTCTTTGATTCCGTTACCCTGACAAGACTTGGATCGTACTCCTGAAGATCTCCATTCTTATCTTCAAACCGGACATCCTGTCCGTAAAAGACCGTCTGTTTCTTTCCATCTTCCATCTGGAAAGTGGTCGAATCTTTCGTGTTCTCTTCTTCAACAACTTCTTTCTTCTCTTTCGGTACCGTTTCTGCTGCTCCTACCACAGTCGTTTCATGCACGATCGCAGACCATTGCACGGATGTAAAAACCATCGTAAAGGTCAACAGACAACTGACAAAGATCTTTGCATATCTTTTCATAAACATCCTCCTATGCTTTTCCATTGGCTGTTTTCTATGTTTCCTCACCCTTATTTTGATCATTTCCATCTAAGACAGATTCCGCATCTTCTGAAAGATAGATAACTCCCCATTGATTAAGTTTTATATAAGTTGATTATACAAATATCATATATTCATTTCAATCACTTTTATTTTTTTCGACATCTTGCACAAAGATGTCCTGTATTTTTTTGTCACTCTACCAATTGTAAAAACATTCTTTGTCGTTCCTGAAGTCGTAAAATTTCCTTTTTTATCCTCATGTTCTAAATCTTATATTATTTTTCTTTTGTTTCCTTTTCCGATATTTCTCGATAAAAATAATTTTTTTACACATTTTATATAATTTACAGCCGTAAAACCACATACCTTTAGGTGTGTGGATACACGGCGTCTGGTTATCTGGGCCGTCTAATCCGGTTTCATATATTTTGTTGCAATATCCAATACCTTCTGTCGTGGTTTCCAGTTTTTATAGTTGCTCAGATTTTCAAAATAGTATGTAGCTGTTTGCAAGTTATGTAGCTACAATATATAAAAATATTCAAAAAAATCCTCCAATCCGAAATTGGACTGGAGGGCAAAACTAATTTTACTTCATTTTTCTCACACGGATTTCATGTATTTTGCTTGTTAATAAATCAAATTATTTTAATCATCCATCATACGATTAATATTAAACACAGGGAGTACAACGGTTTCTGTTTCTGGCTGTGCAGTCAATAAAGAAATTTCACTTCGTAAATACGGCATAAGGATTGCAACACTGTTTTTTGATATAAGTTCATTTTTTAAATCAGTTTCTACATCTTCTGTTCTAAAAGTGAAATATCCTGTAATACTGATATGAAATGTGTATTCATCAGGTTTTTCTCCAATGGCAATTACAGTAACTTTATAAGCTGCTTTATCTTTTCTTTCTCCAATATTAGTTTGAATCTCTAATTTTAATTCTGTGTCATTTTTAAATCCTAAACGATTGAATTCAATTTTATCAAATACAACTTTATCTAATCTCAATATACTCTTCATTTCTTTTTTCCTTTTATTCCCTTTCTATGCAGCATAAGAAATCTTTGTTTCACATATATCAATATTTGAATTATTTTCTCTATAAGAATATTCTTCATTTATTAATGAAGAAACAGAATCATCTTTATTCGAATATGGAAATTTTTGCTTTGGTTCTTTAATGTCGATTTCATGTTTTGTTTGTTTTAGGAAATATGTTTTACATTTAATATTTGCTAATTCTTCATCACATATTATATCTTCTAAATTTAATTTTATGCTCTTTTCTTTATCATATTGTTCCGATGCAAAAAACTCTTTATCAAATTTTTGCACATACTCTTTTATATGTTTCTGAAGGATTTTAAACTTTGCATCCTTCTCCGGCAAATCTTGATGATTTATATAATCAATTGGATATTCATTTACAATATCATTTTTTATTTCGTCACCAGAAACAACTTTCCAAAATATTTTCTGATTTAAGATTACATCCCTCATTGCAATATTTCCATGTAATAAGTTATAAACACTTAATAAAGATATTTTTACAACAATATATTCTCCATTTTCTATATCTGTACATAATGCCAAATAATATTGACACTCATCATCTTTACATAAGAAAAAAATTGGAACATATTCATAATCAACTAATATATGATCTAAATATATATTTTTATTATCCAAAATAAAACACAATTCTTTATTCATTTTTATCCTCCATAATTCTAAAGCTACTCAAATCTACATCTTTATACAGCCACCAACAGACATGTTCATCCTTAGTTTCTTGGGGTCCGCCTTCACAATGCACATAACCAGCAGCCATTTTTTTATGAGGGTTCGGAAATTTCATATTAAATTCTATAATTTCTTTATTTGTAAAAGTAGAAACCCCATACCAATGAGCATCATTTTTTAGCGATCTTCCTTTTACTAGTTTTTTAGGCTTTTTCCCAAGTTCAAAGTATGAACGAAAATCATTTTTATCTATTTCATGGAAATCAGTTATCTCTCTACTTACAGCTCGATAAACATATATTTTTTCATAATCAAACTTAGTATTTGATGGAAATTCAATTTCTTTATTCCGTAATTTTTCTTTTAAAATTGTTGGAAAATTTTCATATAATTCCTCTATTTCAGACATTTTTACCCCTTTTGTTTTACATCTTCTGTATATCTATATTGTCATACTAGCATAAAGAAATTGAAAAAACAATAAAATTGCTATTTAAATGGTAGTTTTTACACGTATTTTCAATGATTTACTACCATTTTATGCTTTTCTTTGTAAATTAATATGTAATTTTCAGCAATTCATATTTCTGTAAAACTTAATTTCTTTCATGACATCGTCTCCTGTTTCACATATAAGAAAACCGGATTCGATCAGATCAGTAAGACATCTTTGTTTTCTTTGCAATTTTTCATCTTCTCCTTCAACATAATATAAATAATATTTTGTAGCCATTGTTTTATCCCCTTTTGTCAACTACCCACCACCTAAAGGTGGTGGGCTTGTAACTGCCCAGTCGTACTAACGACTTACGTCTCCGACCTTTCACACCAATAGATATTGCTATCTAAAGTGGCGTTACATCATAGGGTGGTTGACAACACCCTTTGTAACAAAGTTTACTCTGTTACAACTGTATTAGGTACTTGGCTATCAACAAGATAGTTTATTCCCATACGATACAGATTCATAGCTCCTATACGGTCATCATTGGACTTATAGCCACAGTTTTTACAAGTAAACAAATGTATCTTCTTGTTACGGTTGGACTTTTCAGTATGTCCACAAACAGGACAACACTGGCTTGTATAATGAGGAGCTACCTTAATTACAGAAGACTGATTCTGCTTAGCCTTGTAAATTAGTTTCTGTTCTAAATCATAAAACGACCACGATACAGAAACATAACGGTCTTTAATTCTGACACGCTCTATAACATTACGAATACCCGACAAATCTTCTAATACAAAGAGTGTATGCTTTGGGTTGTTCTCAACGAGTGCCTTTGATACACAATGGTTAACATCTTGCATCCAACGGTTTTCTCGCTGACCGATCGCTTTTAATCTTCGCCTTGAAGATGGAGTTTGCCGCATTTGGAGTTTTTTACGGAGTTTGGAATAATTAGCACGTTTTTGTTTAATAGTCTTGCCGCTGACAAAACCTGACTTGTGCTTACTGTCATAAGTGGCAACGACAAAGTTAATACCTCTGTCAATACCTACGACATTACAAATGTCAGAAATATTACTTTCTTCGACATCATAAGTTGCTGGTATGTGAAGATAATATTTACCATGTTTGTTTGTGAGCTTAGCTGTACCAAACTTGTAGATTGTGTGGTCAAAATATTTAGACATACCTTCAGCGAAATATGGCAGTTTAACACGACCATTCAATGTATTCACAGAAAAACAGTTTTGTGTTAAAGAATAATCTCTGTTCCAAACTAAATCATACTGAGGTTTCTTGAAGGTTGGTTGTATCCACTCATTTTGATTTTCGAGAATGGTTCTATATCTCGCAATGACCGTTTTCAAAACGGACTGAGCCATTTGCGATTTAAGACCAAATTTTTCTCTTAGAGTAGAATACAAAACCTTATTAAGTGAAAACTGCTTTAAATCATGAGTTTGGAATACATAGTCTGAAACATAATTACAGGCATCACGATAAACAGACATAGTTTCATCAAGCAAAACTTTATCTGTATCAGTGGCGACTATTTGAACTTTTGCTGTTATAGTCATCTGTTGCATAGATGTACTCCTTTCATTGATATTTCACTAAAAATATTATATAATATAAGTTAGTGAAAATCAATCATTATCAGAGGTAAACTATGGACAATAGATATAATCGTCATAACGACAAAAATACAGCCTAAAAGTACATATAGTTCTTGTAACTAAATATCGTAAGCAACTACTAAAAGGTTCTATTGCTGACGATGTTAAGCAAAAGATTTTTGATATAGCCAATACTCATGGCTACGAAATAATTGCTATGGACACAGACAAAGACCACATGCATTTCTTAATACGTTATGATACGACTGATAGGGTTTGCGACATTGTTAAGATTGTAAAACAAGAAACAACATATTACCTATGGCAAAAGTATGGTTCGTTTCTGTCTAAACAATATTGGAAGAAAAGGATATTTTGGTCAGACGGATACTTTGCTTGCAGTATTGGAGAAGCATCGTCAGCGATTATACAAAAGTATATTGAGAGTCAGGGTTAATAGCTAAAGATTCACAAGGCTCCTCCCACCACCTGAAGGGAGGGCACTGAAAAACATACCATTTTTATTTTGACTTTAATAAAAAAGAAAAAATCCATCAGAGTTTTTATGATTCTGGTGGATTTTCTGTTAGACAAAATATAAATTGCTTGTCTTTTTCGGCCAAAGTTCTTATTTTTCATTCATTAATTTAATTATTCTCTTAAGATTTACTGCAAAGATCATCATTGCTCCTTGCATTTCCATACAAATAAGACCTGATGATGACGCTACGTCATAACCATGCCGATGTTTTAGTTCGCTGTTCTTAGCTTCTATTTTATAGCGTTCCCGCATTTTTTCTTTGAAATGCTCAGTTTCCTGAAATTTAACCTGTTCACTGTGGGAATCGCAAATGATTGTTTCTGTGTATGTTTTCTTTTTGGCTCCTTCTTTATAACAGCCCCCACGATAAGGACAACATTTACATTTTTCAATATCGAAAAAATAGACCATACGTGGGTTTTTGTTTTTTTTATCTTTTTTCCTTTTATCGAAATATTTATGAATGGCTAAATGTCCGGCTTTACACTGATACATTCCGGCATCTTTATTAAATTCAAACTCATCTTCCTTTCTTCGGTTACCTTGTGTAATAATTGGATTTACTTTTGCTATCAGTTCATAATCACCTTCTTTTGCTGCCTCGATATTTTTCTTTTCAGAATAAGCCATATCTCCAATGACTGATTCAATCTGTCTCCCAGCAGCTTTACTTTTTTGTACAAGTTTTGGCAGTTCTTTGCCATCTGTTTTTTCGCCGCTGGTGATTGTGGCAGCTGTGATGATCCGTTCTTCTGTCATTGCTATGTGTGTTTTATATCCAAAAAATGAAGTGTCGGCTGTCTTATGACCAGTTTTTGCATCTTCATCCTTTGAAGTTTCTAAATGTTCCATGTCATCAGTGACAGATTCTTCTAGTAGATTTAATTTTTCCTGCACTTTTGGATAACTGCAAATTTCTTCATTTCCTTTTACAACATCAATAAGCTGTTTACAGTATTTTAGTTCTTTTTCTAAAGAATCCTCTGTGTTTTTATCAGGAAATTTTTCTTTCATTGTTTCATCAATCTCATAGATGCTACGGCGCAGTTTTTTTGATTGTTCCTGGAGTACTTGACGGGGAGTCTTTTGATTGTATCTTGATTTTGTATGCGTAGCATCCACAATAATGGATTTTGACTTAATAATTCCTTTTTCTAATGCTAACTGAACTGTTTTGGCAATCAGCATATCCAAAAGATTCATATCCTTTAAACGCAGCTTCCGAAATTTTGTCAATGAACTTGGATTTATAACTTCATCTTCTGGAGCCATGTCCAAAAAATATTTAAAAGACATATCGTATTTAGAACGTTCAACCACATCAACATCTGATAAATCATAAATTGATTTTAAAAGAAGATATTTAAACATTCGGATAGGTGGAACTGCATTTCGTCCGTTATCCAGACAATAATTAGCAAGCAATTCATCATAAATAAAGCTAAAATCAACCAATTCTTTTATCTGCCGGAGAAGATTATCTTTCGGGATTACTAATTCATATATTTCCATGTATGGACTTAGCATCAATTTCTGCTGTTGTTCGATCATAAAAACACCGCCTATATTTGATAGATACATTGTACCAAATATAGACGGTATAATCTACTTTTTCAGTGCCCTCCCTGAAGGTAGTGGGAGGAGCCTATGGCAAACGAAAAGATTTAATTTATGAAATGATATCATATACACAATCTACACTTGGTGCAGTACGGAATAAATCATTTTCAACTGCTGATTTTAGAGAATCTGTATTTCGTTTTAATATTTCGTCTGCACTGATACATTTTATTGGCATCTTTTCATTATAAATATCTTTTTTCATAAATATGAATGAGTGTTTAGGCAATGTTAAATCCAGAATATCCATGTTATGCGTTGTGAAAAATAACTGTTCATTTTCCCCCAGTTTGTCAATCATGATTGATAGAAAAGCTTTTTCAATATCACTATGCACGTAAGAAAATTTTTCGTCACAATAATAAAACTGATTTCTATTTGTCAGGATTGAACCAACAATCCTAGCGATTTCAAGTCCTGCTTTCGTACCACTTGATAAAATACTTTCATTTACAATTGATCCTTCCTGAATAATCACATTTTTTGATTTCATGCGTATTACATAAGAATCATCAATATCGTTTAGTTCTTCTACTTTTTCTATGGAAGGATCTAATGCTTTTAATGTCTTTTCTAAAACTGTAATATAAATTTTTTAAAATCTCCTTTTGGAAATTTAAATTTTTCTTCTTTTTCTGGAGAAACAAACAGCCATGATAATCTGCTCAACTTATCTAATTCCTCTACATAATTTGCTGTGTATTCTGAAAGGTTATTTTTGCTTTCCATACGCTTCTTGCAACTTTCATAACTATCATTTTTATTTATTTTTATCTTATCAATCTTTACTTCTATATTGTTTTCCGTATAATCATCGTCGTTCACTGGATGTATAATTATCTGCATAGAATACAAAGTAAATCTATTCATGACAAAATCTATCGAAAAATTTGCTTCTTTTTTCACATCACAAATACGATTTATCAAATATGCAGTCTCTTTTTTATGAATAAAGTTGAATACGGACATCAACATTTGACCAAACGATGTCTTTCCAGTTGCATTTGCTCCCATTATGATATTTACTTTTTTGTATCTGAAATTCGGACGTTCTTTTAAATGTTCATCTCGAATGTATGAATTCACTATTTTTTTGGATTTCCATTCTTATTTTTTTGTTTTTTGATACAGCAACTTTTACAAACATGTTTCCCAGAGAATATATTAAGAAACTATTTACTTTCTTTTTAATAATTGTATATCTTCTTCATCTACTCCCAAAAATGAAATAGTGTCTATATTTTCTTTTTTTAATATTGCCTCTCCATCATCCTCTCCGTATTCTGTTAATTTTGAAACGATTACTTTATTATCGTCAATTTTATTTATAACTCCTTTAATTGGGCATTCATCATCTTGTATCATTTCAATTGATACTATATACTTATTATTCATACAAATTTGAAATATGTTATTCTTTAAACTAACTTTATCTTGTAGTTTTAAATCAATATGTCTTTGATTCTTTTTAGAATATAATTTTTCTATTTTTTTTTCATACTGCCCACTTATCTCTAAATGCATAACACTATCTATTTTTTTCAGAATATACCCATCTGCTAATCCATGAGGTGTTATATGTTTAATTAAAAAATCTTGTCTTCCAATTGCGTAAATATATCCTTCCAAAAACATCGAAGTATCATCTTCATCGCAAAATATACTAACTATATTATTATTTTCTTTTATCTTTATCAATTCTTTAATCATATTTACTCCTTCTTCCATCATATCTTGTCTTCAGACTATGATCTTTCCATGTAGAATAAGATACATTCCACTAGTATAGCACACTTCATTTTTCGCCTGATCATCTCCATGGATTGTTGTCTCTCCGAAATCCGTGACTTCATAAGGTCTCAGAGAACTTAAATCCATACAATATCCTGATATGTCGTTTTCATTCTCCCCTTATGCTTGGATTGTAACATTTCACCATTTTACAGGCAATCAGATTTAGTTTTTTCGTCGTTTAATACAAAAAACTTTTTTATTTTTGTGAAACATTTTAGTTGACTTTTTAATAAGTATACCTATTTAATATATTGTTCCATTACTATATAAAAAAAGAACCCTGATAACTAAATTACCAAGGTCCTTTCCATATTCCCGTAAGAAACTAAATCATATAATCTTAGCTTCTTGCTCTTTCTTCTAATAAAGCTTTTACTTCTGCTTCTGTTTCTAACTGCATTACTTCATCAACTAATGCTTTACATTCATCCATTGTCCACAGAGACATTACTTTTCTTGTAGCAAGGATTGCTGTAGCACTTACTGAGAATTCGTTTAATCCGAATCCTAATAATACTGGTACTAATAATGGATCGCTTGCTGCTTCTCCACACATACCTGCCATGATGTCTTCTTTGTTTGCAGCTGAGATGATATTTCTGATAGAACGAAGTACAGCTGGATTGTATGCAGAGTACAGATATGCAACATCTGGGTTACCTCTGTCGGCTGCCATTGTGTATCCAGTTAAATCGTTTGTACCGATACTAAAGAAGTCTGCTTCTTTTGCAAGAATGTCAGCAATTAAGCTTGCTGCAGCAGTTTCCATCATAACACCAACCTGGATGTCTTTGTCGTATGCGATACCTTCTGCATCTAATTCCTGTTTCAGTTCTTCGATGATCGCTTTAACTGCACGAAGCTCGTCTACACATGTTACTAATGGTACCATGATACGAACTTTACCGAAGGCACTTGCACGTAATAATGCACGAAGCTGTGGTTTGTAAATATCTTCTTTTCTCTGTAAGCAGAAACGTACTGCTCTGAATCCTAAGAATGGATTCTCTTCTGTTGGAAGTCCAAGATATGGAAGTGCTTTATCCCCACCGATATCCAGTGTACGGATGATCACTGGTTTACCGTCAAGAGTTTCAGCTACTTTCTTGTATGCTTCAAACTGAGCTTCTTCTGATGGAATCGCATCGCTTTCCATGAATAAGAACTCAGATCTGAATAATCCAACACCTTCTCCATCACGCTCTAAGACACCTTCTGCTTCGTCTGGTCCACCGATGTTAGCAACCAGTTCCACAACGTGTCCGTCTGCTGTCTGGGATTTCTGTCCAACAAACTTCTGAAGGGCAGCTTTCTCTTCTAAGAATTTTGCTTTCTTAGCTTTATATTCTTCTACAACAGATGCTTCAGGATTGATGAATGCTTCTCCTGTTGATCCGTCAAGAACAACTTCATCTCCATCATTAACGATAGAAACGATGTTTTCAATACTAAGAACTGCTGGAATTTCCATAGATCTGCAGATGATCGCAGAGTGAGATGTCTTACCACCGATCTCTGTTAATACACCCTGAACGTTTGCAGGATTGATTCCTGCTGTCATAGATGGTGTTAAATCTTCTGCTACTAAGATTGTTCCTTCTGGAACTGCACTGATATCTACTTCTTCAATTCCAAGTAAGATCTTAATTAAACGAGTTTTGATGTCGCCTAAGTCAGATGCTCTCTGCTGTGTCAGTTCATCGTCTGCCATAGCGAAAATCTGTGCGAAGAAATCGCAAGCTTCTTCTACAGCAGCTTCTGCATTGATCTTCTCTCCATCGATCTTAGCTTCGATCTGTTCTGAGATTGCTGGATCCTGGATCATCATGATATGACCTTCTAAGATCTCTGCCTCCTGCTCACCAGCAGTTACTTTCATGGATTCAACCATCTTCTGAGTCTTCTCAATGAAAACTTCAATTGCATCGCTTAAACGTTTTTTCTCTGCTTCTGTATCTTCGATAGACTGTTTTGTGTAATTAAGTTCTTCTTCCTTAATCTTAACGATCTTACCGATACCGATACCAGCAGATGCTCCTATACCTTTATACATGTTGCCACCCGTCCTTTATCAAATTATATGTTACACCCGTTATGAGCAGTGATTATTCACCTAATCCAGATTCAATCAGTTCTGTTGCATGTGCAAGAGCTGCTTCTTCGTCTGGACCTTCACATACTAATTCGATTTCAGAACCACATTTGATGCAAGCTCCGATGATGTTTAATAAGCTTTTAGCGTTGATCTTTTTATCTTCGAATACGATAGTTACGTCAGATTCGAATTTAGTTACAGCTTTCGCTAAAACTCCTGCTGGTCTCATGTGTAATCCCTGTTCGTTTTCAATGACAAATTTCTTTGATACCATAATTGTTTCTCCTTCTCACATATAAAATAATTTTAATTTATCTAGATCTTTAACTGGCTTATCTTTGTACTCATCTAAGTGCAATTCCTTAAAAAAGCATAAAAAAAGACCTACTTTAACAAATGTTCACACTTATTAAATAGGTCTTGCCTGCCTCACCAGTCACAATCCAAAATTCGATAATATTATAATATCAAATTTTGCCTTATAAGTCAACCTGGTTTTATGACTGATGCCCCATTTCTAAGATCAGTCTTTTGACATAAATGATCAGATACATCTTCTCATCTGCTGAAAGTTTGCAGTTGTAATGCTGCTCGATATGTTCCACGATCTTCTGACTGCACACATAGGCTTCTGGATACTTCTTCTGATTACGTTCATAAAATTCAACATCATCTTCTTCGTCTTCTTCTATCGGGCGTTTCTTTGATAAGATTTCCGTCTCAAGATATTGTAAATGTGTTGCAAATCTCTGATATGCTGGATGTTCCGTATCTAGCACGATTTCATAAAACTCCTGAATGATCGCCATGACTTCTTGTACAAAAGATGATTTGCCGCTAAGATCCAAGGTAAAAATCTTCTCAATCTTCGTCTTATCTAATTCATCCCCGGTTTTCTTGCGAAATCCAATTCCTTTTCCCATCAAAATAACTTCTTTTCCGTTTGAATCAAATGTACTGACCACGTTATTGTTAATTACTTTCTGTATGATCACTTTCTCGCCTCCTAGATACTTCCAAGAATCTCTTTTGGAATGTATGCTTCTACGTAAATTCCATCATCTCTGTATTCTTCTTTCAAAAGCTGTCCGTGACTTCGGATCAGCTGGATCTTACCTGCTTCCTGATATCCATACAGCTTTTCTAAATATAATTTCTGTTTTTGCAGTATTTTCTCAATCTGCTCTAACAACTGATCGGTTCCTTCACCATTTTTCCCAGAAATCCTTACCACCGCTTCTGCATTTGGATCTTTTAAGATCTCATCACCATTTAACAGATCAATCTTATTGAATGCTGTAATGATCGGTGATTCGTTAGCTCCTAACTGCTTTAATGTATCATAGACTGCTTCCATCTGTTTCTCTTTCTGCGGATTGGATGCATCAACTACATGCAGGATCAGATCACTGTATTTGGCTTCTTCTAATGTACTTTTAAATGCTTCGACCAGATGATGTGGAAGTTTGCGGATAAAACCGACCGTATCCGTCATAAGAATTGTCTGCCCACCGCTTAGATCTAAACTCTTTGTCGTTGGATCAAGGGTTGCAAATAACTGATCTTCTTCATAAACTCCTGCATTGGTAAAATGGTTTAATAGTGTTGACTTTCCTGCATTGGTATATCCAACGATACAAACCACTGGCAGGTGATTCTTCTGGCGTTGTTTTCTCTGGACTTCTCTGTGCTTTACAACATCTCTTAACTCTGCTTTTAATCTGGAGATTCTTGTACGGATCAGTCTTCGGTCCATCTCCAGTTTCTTCTCTCCAGGACCTCTGGTTCCGATTCCTCCACCTAATCTTGATAAGGCTCTTCCTTGTCCGGTAAGCTTGGATGCTCTATATTTTAACTGGGCAAGTTCGACCTGAATCTTACCTTCTCTTGTAAATGCTCGCTTCGCAAAAATATCAAGAATGATCAGTGTTCGATCCATCACTTTAGTATCTAATGCTTCTTCTAAATTGCTGATCTGTGCTGGTGATAATTCGTCATCACAGACGATCCCTGTCGCATCAGTTCCGTATAACAAAGCATTGACTTCATCGATCTTACCTTTTCCGATATAAGTTCCTGGATGTGGTGTTTCTCTTACCTGGATCACCCTTGCTGCAACCTCGGCTCCTGCTGTTTTGACCAGTTCTTCTAACTCATCCAGAGATTCTTCTGCTTCTGTTGTATCTTGATCAGCAACCGCGACCAAGATCACTTTCTCTATGATTTCTTTTTTGATTTCTTCCATAATATATGTTCCTGTATCTATTTTCCTAATTTCCCTAATATCTGTTGGACTGCCATGTCAAATGCTTGCTTCTTCGCTGAATCCCTGCCCATCGTCTGATTCATCATTTGACTTTTTTCAATTCTTTCCTGATTCTCTTTATAATATTTGATCAGGTCCATTCCTATATATTCTTCACATGACCGACAGCTATTCTCCATCTCCTCTTGCGTAACTTCCCATACATCTACAACTCTATGATCATCCTTGCTGACTGCCAACATTAATGTTACGGGTTCCGTAAATGCATTCGTCTGTGCATAACCCATAGAGATCACTGATTCTCTCTCATATTGTCCTTTAAATACTTTGTATACTTCGGATGTGTATTTTGACCGTTGATTTTGTTTATAAGAATAACAAATAAATACTATTATACAAAATACAATTCCAATTCCTACAGCCAGAATTAACATTTTATTCTTGTATGATATTTTTATAGAAACGAAAACATCATATTTCCTTTCTTTTTAATTTGTGATGCTAAGAATCATTATACAACGATTCTTTTTTTGTAGCAACCAGAAAGAAACCGGCTTTGCCATACTTTCTTATATCATAGAGAGTTCCATCGGAATTTCCTGCTATATTATGTTAAAAAAAGATATCAGCTGATCCTAAAACCAGCTGATATCTTTATCTTCTATATCTTCTATCAGAAATTATTCTATCCTCTTGTCTTACCACCCGCAACGTTAACCGTCACACCATGTACGTAAGAAGATCTCTTGCTTGCAAGATATACACACAGATCTGCAACTTCAGAAAGCTTTCCAGAACGTCCTAGTGGAATTGTGGATGTTTTGGAATATCCTGCTCTTAACTGTTCTACTGTGATCCCTCTTGTATAAGCCAGAGCTGTTTCATAACCGATCGTACGAAGTCCTGTAGCTTCCATGATTCCAGGTGCTACTCCGACAACGCGAACTCCCTGTTTTCCTAATTCTTTTGCCCATGATCTTGTTAAAGAGTTTACTGCATTCTTTGTAGCTGCGTAAACACTCTGTCCTTCGGATCCTTCCAGACCACTTTCAGAAGACATGTTGATAATGACACCTTCACCTTTTTCAACCAAGATCCTTCCAACTACCTGCGCACAGAAGAAAACACCTTTTAGATTTACATTGCATACTTTATCCCATACTGCCTCATCTAATTCATATTGTCCTTTTGGATCCTTTGGATCAACTAACAGACGTGGAATATTGATTCCTGCATTATTCACTAGTACATCAATTGTTCCGAATGTTTCTATTGTTTTTGCTACCATAGCTTCAACATCAGAAACTTTTGTTACATCTGTTCTTACATATAATAACTGGCCTTCTTTTGCATCCATCTCTGGTGCATTCTCTGCCATATCAGAAATAACTACATTCGCCCCAATATTCAAAAACTCCTGCGCAACTGCCTTCCCGATTCCGGATGCTGCGCCTGTGACGATGACTGTCTTCCCTTCTAATTCTAACCAATCGTTATTCATCGTTATGATCTCCTTTTATAATTTTTCTTCTGCAACAGACTGCTCGTGTTGTGCCACATTCTCAAATGAATCCCATTTTGTGGAGAACAGTAATAAGAACAGTGTGTCGATCACTGACATCGCTGCCATTCTTGTGAAACTAACCTGATCATGGAAAATGTGTTCTCTTGTTGCTGTCAGCAAAACATGATCACATAACTCTGCAAGTGGCGATTTGGATTGATTGGTGATCGCAATTGTTGTTACACCATTATCTTTCACGATCTCTACCATCTTCACAAGTCTTTTGGATGCCCCAGAGGCGGAAATCGCAAAAAATACATCACCTTTTCTCAAAGTTCTGGAAAATGCTTCCTGACTCTCCCAGATTGTTGAACTAACTGCTTTCAATCCTAACTGATTGAACTTGTAAGATCCATCCAGTGCGATTGGGATCGTATCTCCCATCGCAGCGAATTCAATCAGATTGGCATGTATGATCAGATCCACGATCTCTCTTAATTCTTCTGGATTAAAATTGTGAAACGTCGCTTTGATCTCTTCCACTTTACTGATCATGATATTATTGAGTGATTTGTCCATCTGATCGATATCGATCTCGTTCGATATCACCTGTTCTTCCTGCTGTCGTTGTTCTCCGGCCAGCTTGATCTTCAACTGATGAAATCCCTTACACCCGATCTTCTTACAAAAACGGATGATCGTTGCCTGGCTTGCATCACAGTGAGATGCAAGTTCTGATACAGACATCTCGATTGCTTCGGATGGATGACTGATCAGATAATCGGCTACTTTCTTCTCTGCATCATATAAACTATCATATGTTGAAAAAATCTGGTCTCTAACTAAGATATCACTACTCATACTACTCCCTTCTAAATCTCAGGAGCATTCTGTATGAAATACCTTTCTGCCTCTGCGCTCCATAAATTACCATTGCGTTCTACGATTGATTTTAATTCTCTGATATACTCATCATCGCTGTTTTCATCGAATTTGTCAACCTCTGTTAATGGAAATTTTTTGTGCGTATAGACAATTTTTTTACTTCCTTCAAGTTCTGGTAACGCCTTTGTTGTTTCAACCGCATGGTCAAGCCCTAATATATGTGTTGCGATCTTTGCAACATTGACTGTCTTGCTCTCGATCAGTTCAATGGATTGTTTCATATCTTCCGTATTTCCACCACTTGTTCCCACAAAATGTGTAGAATTATAATGAATATTATAGAAATTTACTCTGGATGAAAATTCTTGATCGGCAGGCCCTGAGAAGAAATTCAAACATCCATCGAATGCTAACATTTTAACTCCGTATGTTACCATTTCTTCATTTGGTGCAAAGATAAAGACATCATCAAATCCTTTTTCTGAATATTTACGTAGCTCTTTATTGACATCTGCTATATCTCTTGTATTGACGTATACAAGATCTACACCATTCTTCTTTGCTTCTTCTACTTTGTATAACCTTGCTGCCATATCAATCTTCTTCTGTGTTCTTCCTGTGACAACCAGCGTCTTTGGTTTCTTTGGTCCATGGATTGCAAAGTCGATCGCTAAAAATCCCATTGGCCCTGTTGCACCGAGAAGTGCGATCGCTCCACCTTCTTTAATTCCCATCACATGTTCATATGAATACATTTTCTTCATATGATACTGTGCATTAAATGCACCTACGACACATGACAGTGGTTCAACGAGAGATCCTTCAAAGAAGGAATCTCCGTTGTATTTTAATAGTGAACCATTTTCCATAACCTGATCAGAAAAGATGATCGTTGTGGCATCCCCTCCCATATGATGGAAAGAATATCCTGGGGCATAGCCTCTGATATCTCCAATGTTAGGCTGAATGACAAATTTGTCACCTTCCTGATACTGATCTTTCCATTTTTTACCGACCTTTTTGATCGTTCCACAAAATTCGTGTCCTAAAATGATCGGATTTTCACTGATATCATCTGGTACTTTTTTGTGTTTTTGTGCCTGGGTGATTGCTTTGTAACTGGACATACATAAGCTGTCTGTTACAACCTCTGCCATAATTTCATCATCTTGCATCTCTGGCAGTTCAAATTCATCCAGTCTTAAATCCATTTCTCCGTAAAGTCTTACTGCCTTTGTTTTCATAACTTTCCCCCTAACAAAATTTATTTTTTCACTTTTGTCTTATATGAAATTTTATTTTGTAATTTGATTATAGTCATAAACCTAAATTTCGTCAACTTATTTTTCGTAAAATTTTATTTTTTGTATAAAGTCATGATTTTTGCTTTCTATTTTTGTATATTTTGCACAATTTTCAATTGATCTTTTCTGTTTCTGCACAAAAAAAAGAAGGACTTTCGTCCTTCCTAACTCTTATCATGAAATTGTCACGAAATTATCGTGTCTCCAAAAATGTCAGCTCTTTCTTGCCATTTGCATCCTTTGGATAGGCTTTTACATAAGCTTTTGCATAACGATATGCTGTATCAAAATCAAACATGGATTCATACGCACTGATCCTAGCGAATAAAACTTCCTTCTTATTCTCAAGCTCCTTCTGTTTTAATGCTCTCTCGATCACTTTTAGCCCTTGTGTATACTTCTCCTGCTTTGCTAACACCGCATATTTTGTACAATAGATCTCTCCATCGTCTGGATGCTCTTTTATTCCCTGATCACATACATCTATTGCTTTGTTTAGCTTCTTCTGCTGGGCAAGGCAATATGCTTTCAAAGAATATGCCCTGCTTTCTCCATGATCGATCAGCTCATCATAGATCTCTATGGCTTTCCCATACTCTCCCATCTGATAAAGAGCCTCTCCTTCGTAGAATAAAACATCTTTCTTTTGCTTTGTGAAAATGAGAGTGAATTTCCCTGCTGCATGGTCAAATTGTTCGTATGCTTTCTGATATTCTTTCTTATCAAGATATGTAATTCCTTCGCTTGCTGTCATTCTTTGGCTGATATATCCAAATCCGCAAAAAGCAGCCAGTGCGATCAGGACAACTATAACTGCTGTAATGATTCCTTTTCCTTTACTGTTCATAATCTTTCTCCTGCTTTGCATTTTTAATTCTTCTGCCTCTTAGTATAACAAATTCTCTTTTCGCATACAAGCTAAGCCTTCCTATATCTTTCTTCCCTTATTTTGTAATATAGAATCCAGAACTCTTTCGCTGTGTGATATTTCCACATTTATCGATAAATCTTGCGTAGATACTCACTTTTTTGTTCTTCTTTTTATAGGTTATCTTATTCGCCGTTTTCCATCGATATTTGGATGCTTTTTTGCCTTTTGGCACGATCTTATATTGTGTCTTTGATTTCCCGCTGATTCCATAGGATGCTGAAAATACAAATTTGGCTGACTTTTTGATTTTTTTATTGTAAGACGTTTTTGTTGACGTTTTCAATGTCTTGATTCCTGATCTGTTAACCTTGATCTTCGTCTTTGTTGGTGCTTTTTTATCTACTGCGATTCCTGGAAGCTGCATCTCATCTATCCCTGCATCTGTGACAAACCTCACATAGACCCTGCCTATCATGCCGTCTTTGAGCGTTAATGTCGTACCGGTTTTGTATGGTACACTTCCTTTGGAAGTTCCTTTTTTCACAAATTTGTACTGAATCTGTTTTAGATTTGTGAAGCTTTTTGCCTGTGCTGAAATCCTGATCTTGATGTTTTTTCTCTCATAATGCTGATATGCTGCTGAGGCATCGGAACGAAGTGGTGTCATTTTCTTCTTTGTATTTGCCTGCACTGTAACTTTCTGCATCAAAGGGGTACGCTTCTGTTTCACTACATATCCCGCATGACTTGGTACATTACCGCCTTTTTGTGCTGACACACTTAGATTCTTACCATCGGACGATACTACGATCGTTCCTTTATCTGATGTCTGATAAACATCCATTCCTGACAGATCACGAAGTACATTGCTCTCTGGTGTCTGATTTACATTTTTATATCCATTACTGATGATCGCAATACTTGCACCTGTTCGATCGATCAGATACTTATGATCCGAATCGTATACATAACGACCTTTCGGTTTATCCTGCAAACGAACATCCTGATATCCATGATGTGGCTGCTTTAATACCTGTGCACTTAAATCGTAACCTCTAGCTACAATCTTTTTGATCGTTTCCTGCTGTGCATCGCCTGTCATTAAAAATGAATTACTACCATAAACGATCCTCGTCACTATCGAATATTTATTTACCTGTCTTGTATTTAAATTGGGTGCATCCTGTGCTCTTCCATACCTGTAGGTATTATCTAACGGACCATAAAAGGTCATTACCGCTTCGCCTAATTTTACGGATGTTCCGGCCTGTGGCACAACATACTGGATATGCAATGATGCATCTTTGTATGAATTCCTCTTCTCTAGTTTCTTCTTGAATGTCTGATAAGTCTGTGTATCAAATGCTGTCCATCGGGCTGTTTCTTCTGTTTGCTTTTCTTTATCTTCGCTGCTTTCCAGATATTCAAACTCCAATGGATTCCCATAAATCGTATCGATCGTAATATTCTTATCTTCTAGTATCTTCTTCATTCCACCGATATGATCTCCATGTGGATGAGTAAGAACAACAAATTCCAGATGCTTTACTCCATGATCCAGCAAATATTGGTGCACACGGTCTGATACATCGATCGTATCGTGATCTTTTGTCTCATAAGAATAAGCCCCAGAATCGATCAGGGCATACTTCGCGTTTTCTCCTTCTCCATATTGAAGCAAAGCTCCATCAGCGGCCCCCACATCGATAAAATGAACCTTAAATGTCTGTGCTGCATTAACTTTGATCGTTTGACCTCCCGATACGTGCAAAACAGTGATGCCTGTAAGCATCACTGTCAGCAGTACCGCTATGATCTTCTTTGTAAAATATTTCATACTTCCATCCTAGCGTTTTCTTTGTTATTTCTTAGTTATGTAAAATCCATTTGTCTTCTTTGTTGTAATATTTCCAGATTTATCAATATATCTTACATATAAACGAACTTTTTTATTTCTTTTCTTATAAGTTACACTATTTGCTGTTTTCCATTTGTACTTGGAAGCTTTTTTTCCTCTTGGTACAAACTTATACTGTGTCATGGATTTTCCACTGGTTCCATAATTTGCACTAAATGTAAATTTGACAGACTTCTTGATTCGTTTACTGTAAGTATTCTTTGCAGATGTTAACAGTGTTTTGATCCCTGACTTATTCGCTTTGATCTTCACACTGGTTGGTGCTTTCGTATCAACTGTAAATCCAGGAAGTTTGATCTCTGTTGATCCTAATGGTGTATTATATCTTACATAAAACCTTCCACAATTTCCATTTTTGACTGTATAGGAACTTCCTGTCTTATATGCTATGGTTTTATTATTCACACCTTTTGGCACAAACTTATATTCAATGCTTGTCAGCTTTGTAAATCCTTGGGCTGTTCCTGAAAATCTTACTGTGATATTCTTCTTTTCATAACGATTATAAGTATTCGCAGCATCCACACTCGTTGCTGTCAATGGCTTTGTTGTGTTTGCTGTGATATTCATGGATTTCATCACTGGGGATGATGTTTCATCATCACTTTCCTTTCCTTTGACACTTGGCTGGTTATCTCCTTTCTCTGTCTGGATAGATAACTGTGAGCCATCGGATGTTACAATGATCGTTCCACGGTCTCCTGTCTCATAGACATCTAATTTTGATAAGTCTCTTAAGACTTTTGTATATGGAACACCACCTGTATTCATGTATCCATTACTGATGATCGCAATACTAGCCTGTGATGCATCGATCACTGTTTTATGATCAGAATACTGGTAGCCATTGGCTAACTCTTCTTCTGTGACATCCTGAAATCCATGATGTGGCTCCTTAAGCACCTGTGCTGTCAGATCATATCCCTTCGCGATGATCTTCTCGATTGTTTCTTTCTGGGCATCTCCGGTCATTAAGAAAGAGTTGCTTCCGTAAACGATCTTTGTAACGATAGAATATTTATTTTCCTGTCTTGTATTCAAATCAACTTTACGTCCGTACTGGTAATCATTCTCCAATGGTCCGTAGAATGTCATCTTTGCTTCTCCGAAGTTGATCGTATCTCCTGCAGTTGGCACTACATAATCTACTTTTAGATTTTCTTTCTCTGTTTCGTCTTCTGCTTCTTCGGCAAGTTTATTTCTTGCTTCTAAAGCTGCTTTAAAGTTCTTGTATATTTTGGTATCAAATTCTGTCCAATTTGTTTCATCTGAAGACTGCTTGCTCTTATCCTCGCTGCTTTTCAAGTACTGAATATTCAGATCATTCCCATAAATCTTATCGATCTTGATCGTTGTATCAGAAAGAATCTTCTCCATACCTCCAATATGATCCTGATGAGGATGTGTCAGAAGTATAAATTCCAGATGTTTTACTCCCATCTTATTTAAATATTCATAGACTGGTGTCTTTGTTGTGTCAATCGTCGTATCCTTTGTATTATGATACTGGTTTGCTCCTGTATCGATCAATGCATACTTTGCTTCTGTTCCTTCTCCATACTGTAATAATGCAGCATCTGCACATCCGACATCAATAAAATGAATCTTAAATGTCTGTGCTGCTTTTGCCGTATGCATTCCATGCCCAGTTACAACTGTTGTGCAGACCAATATCCATGCCAGAAAGCACACTGCAAGTTTCCTTATAATGTTCCTCATTTGTTACTCCCTTTCTTTGTTTTTCATCTTTATTCTTGATATTTCTTTTTTACATTCGAATTTTAACACATTCTTAATATTTTTGCAATTTTTTTGAAATATTTTATCATCTGTTTTTACATGAATAAAGGAAGAATCCCTCCTTTGGGAACTCTTCCTCTTAACTTATCATATTCAATACTATATTTCAATACTCTATATAAGACTATCTGATCTTATCTAAGTGCCAGATATCATCAACATATTCCTGAATTGTACGGTCAGATGAGAACTTGCCACATCCTGCTGTGTTGGTCATCGCCATCTTAGCCCATCCTTTTGTATCTCTATATGCTTCTTCTACTTTCTTCTGAGCTTCTGCATATGAACGGAAGTCTTTTAAGATGAAGTACATATCTGCCTGGCTTCCTGTATCACCAAATAACAGACTCTGGTACAGATCTTTGTAAAGTTCTGGATCACCATTTGCATATGTTCCATCTACCAACTGATCTAAGACTTCATGGATGTCTTTATCATTCTGGTAAATCTCATATGGATGATATCCACCGTTATTCTCATAATTGATAACTTCTTCTGAGCTCATACCGAAGATAAATGCATTCTCAGCTCCAACTTCATCAACGATCTCTACATTCGCTCCATCCATTGTTCCAAGTGTTGGTGCACCATTTAACATGAACTTCATGTTACCTGTTCCTGATGCTTCTTTGGATGCTGTTGAAATCTGTTCGCTGACATCTGCTGCCGCAAAGATCCATTCTGCATTGGATACACGATAATCTTCAATAAATACAACCTTTAACTTACCTTTGATGGACGCATCATTATTTACTTTATCAGCTACAGAGTTGATCAGTTTGATCGTCTGTTTTGCACGAAGGTATCCAGCTGCTGCCTTCGCACCAAAAATAAATGTTCTTGGATAGAACTTCATATTTGGATTCTTCTTTAACTGATTATACAGATACATCACATGTAAAATATTCATCAGCTGACGTTTGTATTCATGAAGTCGTTTTACCTGTACATCAAAGATGGATGTTGGATCAACTTCTACGCCATTGTGTTCTAAGATATATTTTGCAAGACGTTTTTTATTCTGCAGTTTGATATCCATAAATTCTTTCTGAGCTTTTGGATCATCCACATATTTCTTCAGTCCTGACATTAAAGAAAGGTCTGTTGCCCATGTGTCTGTTCCAAGTTTCTTTGTTACCCAATCTGCAAGTAATGGGTTTCCATGCATTAAGAAACGTCTCTGTGTGATTCCATTTGTCTTGTTGTTGAATTTCTCTGGCATCATCTGATAGAAATCTTTTAATTCCTGATTCTTTAAGATTTCTGTATGAAGTTTTGCAACACCATTGACAGAATATCCTGCTGCGATCGCCATATGTGCCATACGTACCTGTCCATCCCAAAGGATCGCCATCTTCTTGACTTTCTCTTCGTTTCCTGGATACATCTCACGGATCTTGTTTACGAAACGACGGTCGATTTCTTCTACGATCTGGTATACTCTAGGAAGTAATTTTGAGAATAAGTCGATTGGCCATTTCTCTAATGCTTCTGCCATGATCGTATGATTTGTGTATGCACAAGTCTTTGTTGTAACTTCCCATGCTTCATCCCATCCAAGACCTTCTTCATCCATTAAGATTCTCATAAGTTCTGCAACAGATACTGTTGGATGAGTATCGTTCATCTGGATCGTCATCTTCTCGTAAAGTTTTGTAATGTCATCGTGGTTTTTCTTATATTTGGCTACTGCTGCCTGTAAACTTGCAGATACAAAGAAATACTGCTGTTTTAAACGAAGCTCTTTTCCTTCGTAGTGATTATCGTTTGGATATAATACTTCTACGATGTTCTTTGCAAGGTTCTTCTGTTCTACTGCTTTGTCATATTCACCTTTATCAAAAGAATCCAGCTGGAAGTCAGTGATCGCTTCTGCATCCCAGATCCTTAATGTATTAACGATATGATTTCCATATCCTACGATCGGATAGTCAAATGGGACTGCCATAACTGACTGATAGTTCTCCTGAATGAAGTTGGTTCTTCCAGTTGCTTCATCATATTCTGTACGGATATTTCCACCGAAACGTACTTCTTTGGCATATTCCGGACGTTTTAATTCAAATGGATTTCCATTCTTTAACCATTCATCTGGTACTTCTATCTGATATCCGTCTTTGATCTTCTGTTTGAACATTCCGTATTGATAGCGGATTCCGCATCCATATGCTGCATATCCAAGTGTTGCCAATGAATCAAGGAAACATGCTGCCAATCTTCCAAGACCACCATTACCAAGTGCTGGGTCTGGTTCCTGGTCTTCAACGGCATTCAGATCTACGCCTAATTCATCGAGTGCTTCTTTCACTTCTCCATACATACTCATGTTAATGAGGTTATTTCCAAGTG
>ENA-OPAQ01000752-OPAQ01000752.1-human-gut-metagenome-genome-assembly--contig:-NODE-752-length-29815-cov-6.487735_pt1 | contig 29815 bp, 18 predicted proteins | sample MGYA00241058_ERZ501432 | MGnify/ENA primary metagenome ERZ501432 (study PRJEB25962, sample SAMEA2042570) | human gut metagenome | biome: human gut; feature: human-associated habitat; material: faeces... | reverse complement strand
GATATCATTTTTTAGAGCCGTTCCTTGCGTACGTCTGGCTTCCATGTTGTGAATCACTTGCTCCGTCAGATCAAGGTTTTTCTGTAATACTTGAATCTGATTGTTCAGCTTGTATAAATCCAGATAGTAACCGGTCAGAAGAAAACGTATCTCCTGACGATTTTTCTGCCAGTCCAATGTAGCCATCTGTTGTCCGAGTTCCGCCAGAGTGATGCTGCTGTTGATAGCTCCGCCCGCGTAAATGACCTGTTGGGCTTCCAAGGCAAAGTTGTTGCCGAAGTGAGGCATGGGAATGTTCTGTCCGTTTTTAAAGTCACGGTCCCACAGATATCCGTCGCCCAGATAGCTGAACGAGAGCGAAGCTCCGATGTCCGGCAGTCGTTGGGACTTGGCGGCTTTCAATGCTTCATCCGCCGTTTCTTTTCCCGTTTTATACGTTTGAATACTCTGACTGTTCTCGTCTGCCAGACGGAACATTTCATTAATGCCCAAAACTTTCCTGCCAGACGTTTGGGCAAACACTCCCTGGCTGCACAGTGCTGCGCATAGCGGCACTATGAGCCATCTTTTTTTGCTCATAAAGTGAAAAAGAAATTTAGTTGATAATGGTAAATATACGCTCCTATATCACGTGACTCCCTGAGAAGGAATTATCGTTTCGCGTCGTGGCGAGTAGTTTTATGAGAATTATCAAATCTGTGCAGATACACCCCAACCGTGGAAATCATGCATTTTATTCTTATAACGAATGGCTATTTGATAATATCTTAGTTTCATCTTGATACCTGTTTTCTGTTTTTCGTTTTGCAAAATTATGAAAAATATCAGGTAAGTTGTAACGCTGTATATATGTAAATATAATGTTTTTTAACGATTGTGCGGAAAGATATGATTGGGGGAAGAGACGGACGAAAAACATAAAAGTGTTCTGAAAAGGTCCGGTTTTGTTCGCATTATGTTTGTAGAAAGATACCGGGAATCATCTACCTTTGCCCCCGGAATAAAAAACAATAGATTATGACTGCAATAAATAAAGAGAACTCAAAAGTGTTTTTGCTGACACTGTTGGGCATGTTATCGGCATTCGGTCCTTTTGTGACGGATATGTATTTACCTAGTCTGCCGGCCATGGCAGACTATTTTTCTGCCAGTTTGCCGATGGTTCAGATGGGACTGACAACCAGTATGATCGGGCTGGCACTGGGACAAATCTTTTTTGGTCCGCTGAGTGATAAATATGGCAGGCGCCCGTTATTATTAGTTTCGATGGTGCTGTTTATTGTGTCCACGCTGCTTTGTCTTTTTGCACCGGATATTTATTCGTTTGTCACTTTACGGCTGATACAAGGTGTAGCAGGGGCGGGGGGAATTGTGATTTCCCGTTCGGTAGCCACCGATAAGTTTTCGGGAAAGGAACTGGCTAAAATGCTGGCTGTGATCGGAGCGATCAATGGAGTGGCTCCTGTGGCTGCTCCGGTCATCGGAGGATTGTTGACAGGAAGCGTAGGCTGGCAGGGTATTTTTATGATTCTGCTGTTCATCGGGATTTTGCTGGGTATCGGATGTATCCGCTTTAAGGAGTCCTTGCCCACTGAGAAACGTTCCAAGACGGGTGTCTTTGCTACTTTCCGGAGTTTCGGCATCATTGTTCATAACCGTCGTTATATGCTCTATGTACTTCAGCTGGCTTTTGCGCAGGGCATCCTGTTTGCCTATATCGCCTCTTCTCCTTTTATCATCCAGCAACATTACGGGTTTTCTCCTTTTGCCTTCAGCATCTGCTTTGCCGTGAATGCTGTGGCTATCGGAGTGGCTGGCTGCCGCCATATCAGTGAAATTCCGCCGGACCGAGAATGGAACACTGACCGGATGCATTGGTATGCTGGTGTTTGCGATCCTTCAGATGGCGGCACTCTATAGCGGCTGTGGCTTTTGGACGTACGAACTGCTTATGTTTGCATTGCTCTTTATGATGGGACTGACTTTCACAGCCTCTACCACTCTGGCGATGGATTGCGAACGCAGATATGCAGGAGCTGCTTCCGCTTTGCTGGGTGCACTCTGTTTCGCATCCGGAGGCATCGTTTCTCCATTGGTCGGACTGGGAGATATCCTCCTGTCTACCGGAGTAACTTTTGTGGTTTGTGCTGTTTGTTCACTGCTGTGTGCATTGTGGGCAGTGAAACGAACAGCGTTGAAGGTTGCGGTATGCCGTACTTAATCCATCCTACATGGCATATTTATTTTGATATTCTCTGGGTGATATTCCCTCATGCCGCTTGAAGTATCTTCCCAGATACGACTGGTCCGGAAAACCGAGCTGGTCGGCTATATCCTGCATGGTCAGATCGGTTGACTGGAGCAATACCTTTATCTCCAGAATAGCAAAATCATCAATGATCTTCTTCGCCGAATCTCCCGTCACGCTACGGCAGATGCCTGTCAGATACTTGGTGGAGATACAGAGTTTATTGGCATAGAACGTAACTTCCCGTTGCGAAATACAGTTTTCGTGCACTAATGCGACGAAGTTCTTGAATATTTCATCTTGGCGGCTTCCTCCTTCTATTTCGTGTTTATCGAAGTAGCGATAATATTTGTCGTAAATATCGAGCATGAAAGATTGAAGATGATTTTTCGCGATTTGGTTTCTGAAACGATTTTCGCGGTCGTTGTAGATAGCAGTCGTTGCGCGTATCAATCCACGGATAGCTCCGGTATTTTCTTCGGGGAGCACGTAGCAGGGATGCTCTTTTATAAACCGGAAGAAGATAGGCTCGAAGCGGAGGCAGGCTTCCCGGAACATTTCTTTAGGAAATCCGAAGAAAGAAGCGGTGAAGTCACTGCTACTGCCATTGATACGGATAATGGTTCCGGGCAGGAGTACCAGCTGGGTATTGGGTACTATTTCATAATCTTTCAGATCAATCGTGACATGAGCCCAGCCGTTATGGCAAAAATAAATGGCTCCTCCTTCCAGCTTCCATAGATGGTGCATGATTGGAGATAAATTTTCATCAAGTCCGGCAGCGAACGGTTCGCGCATGATAGCAAGGATAGAGTCTCTCTGTTTCATATCTTCTTCTCTTTTTGTCGGTAAAAATAGGACTTTTTCACTAAATATCGCTCATGTTGTTCTGAAAATGAACAAAACTGGAAACACTAAGACCAGTTTTCTATGGTGGAAACAGTCTACCTTTGCCGCGATCAAAAATCTTAATAGGTAATAATAAAATGAGTAAAAAGGTATGTAATGTCAAGCAAGGGCTATTGTTGCTCTGCTGTCTGGTTGCCGCTACAGGTTGTAAGCAGGCATCACCCACACAAATGGAAACAGAATATGAAGTGATGACTGTTGCTCCGGCAGACCGGATGATTTCGAGCGCTTATTCGGCGGCTATCCGTGGACGTCAGGATATTGATATTTATCCGCAGGTAGGAGGTACGCTGACGAAAGTGTGCGTGACGGAAGGTCAGCGCGTAAAAAACGGACAAACGTTGTTTATAATTGACCAGGTGCCGTATGAAGCTGCATTGCAGACGGCAGTGGCAAACGTAGAGTCCGCTAAGGCTTCTCTGGCTACGGCACAACTGACTTATGAAAGCAAAGAGGAACTGTATAAGGAGAATGTAGTTTCCTCATTCGATCTGAGTACGGCAAAAAACTCTCTGCTGGCTGCCAAAGCGCAACTGGCGCAGGCGAAAGCACAAGAAGTGAGTGCCCGTAATAATCTGTCTTATACGGTAGTGAAAAGTCCGGCGGACGGTGTGATAGGTACATTGCCTTATCGGGTAGGCGCATTGGTTAGTTCCAATATCGCCGAACCTTTGACCACCGTTTCCGACAATTCGGATATGTACGTTTACTTCTCGATGACGGAAAACCAACTGCTGGGATTGATCCGCCAGTATGGTTCTAAAGAAGAAGCATTGAAGAATATGCCGACTATCAGTTTGCAGCTGAATGATAAGTCCGATTATCCGCAGCAGGGCCAGATCGAGTCTATCAGTGGCGTCATCGACCGTTCGACGGGTACTGTCAGCCTGCGTGCCGTATTCCCCAATAAAGAGGGATTGCTGCATAGCGGTGGTGCCGGTAATGTCATATTTCCCGTGCAGAAAACCGGAGCTATCGTGATACCGCAAGGAGCTACGTTCGAAATCCAGGACAAGAGATATGTATACAAAGTAGTAGATGGCAAGGCACAATCCAATCAGGTGCAGGTGACCCGCGTCAATGGCGGTCGGGAATTTATTGTAGATGAAGGACTGGTTTCGGGAGATGTGATTGTAACGGAAGGTGTAGGATTGCTTCGCGAGGGTACGCCAATCAAGGCAAAGACAGCTCAGGCCGCTACGACAACTACTGAAAATTAAACAAAGGAGGAATTATCCATGAATTTAAGAACCTTTATTGAACGTCCGGTATTATCGGCAGTCATTTCTATAACGATTGTCGTTGTGGGCATCATCGGGTTGTTCAGTCTGCCCGTTGAACAATATCCCGATATAGCTCCGCCTACCATTATGGTGAGTACCACCTATTATGGTGCAAGTGCGGAAACGTTACAGAAGAGTGTTATTGCACCTTTGGAAGAAGCCATCAATGGGGTGGAAGACATGACCTATATGACTTCTACAGCAACGAATTCCGGTACGGTAAGTATTACCGTTTACTTTAAGCAGGGGACAGACCCGGATATGGCGGCTGTCAACGTGCAGAACCGTGTATCGAGAGCCACAGGACAGCTTCCGGCGGAAGTGACGCAGGTCGGTGTAACGACTTCCAAGCGTCAGACGAGTATCTTGCAGATGTTCTCTCTGTTCAGCCCGGACGACAGTTACGATGAAAACTTCCTTTCCAACTATATCAGTATCAACCTGAAACCGGAGATTCTTCGTGTCTCGGGTGTAGGCGACCTGATGGTGATGGGAGGTGAGTACAGTATGCGTGTGTGGATGAAACCGGACGTGATGGCACAGTATAAACTGATTCCGTCTGATATCACCACCGTACTTGCCGAACAGAATATCGAATCGGCTACCGGTTCGTTTGGTGAGAACTCAAACGAAACCTATCAATATACGATGAAATATAAAGGACGTCTGATCACTCCGGAAGAGTTTGGAGATATTGTCATCCGTTCTACGGACAACGGCGAAGTATTGAAGCTGAAAGACATTGCCGATATACAACTGGGACAGGATAGTTATGCCTATCATGGTGGTCTCGACGGTCATCCGGGTGTTTCGTGTATGATATTCCAGACGGCAGGTTCCAATGCGACCGAAGTCAATCAGAATATTGACAAACTGCTCGAAGAAGCCCGCAAAGACCTTCCGAAGGGAGTGGAACTGACACAGATCATGAGTTCGAATGACTTCCTTTTCGCTTCTATTCATGAGGTGGTGAAGACCTTGATCGAGGCTATCATTCTAGTTATTCTTGTGGTATATGTCTTCTTGCAGGACTTCCGTTCTACCTTGATTCCTCTGGTGGGAGTGATTGTTTCGCTGATTGGTACGTTTGCTTTCATGGCTATGGTAGGTTTCAGTATCAATCTGCTTACGCTGTTCGCGCTTGTGCTGGTGATCGGTACGGTGGTGGATGATGCGATTATTGTCGTCGAGGCGGTGCAGGCACGGTTCGACGTAGGGTACAGGTCGTCCTACATGGCAAGTATCGATGCCATGAAAGGTATCAGTAATGCTGTTATCACCTCTTCACTGGTGTTTATGGCGGTATTTATTCCGGTATCTTTTATGGGAGGTACTTCCGGTACGTTCTATACCCAGTTTGGTCTGACGATGGCGGTTGCCGTTGGTATTTCCGCTGTCAATGCGTTGACGCTGAGTCCGGCATTGTGCGCATTGCTGCTGAGGCCTTATATTAACGAAGACGGTACGCAGAAGAATAATTTTGCGGCACGTTTCCGTAAGGCTTTCAACTCGGCTTTCGATATCATGGTAGAGAAATATAAGAATGTCGTGTTGATCTTTATCAAACGCAGATGGTTGGCATGGTCGTTGCTGGCTTGCTCCGTAGTGTTGCTTGTATTCCTGATGAATACGACAAAGACGAGTCTGGTGCCGGACGAAGACCAGGGTGTGGTATTCGTCAATGTAAGTACAGCGGCAGGTAGCTCGCTGACCACGACCGATGAGGTGATGGAACGCATCGAAAAGCGCCTGATGGATATTCCGCAGATAGCACACGTGCAGAAAGTGGCCGGTTACGGATTGTTGGCAGGGCAGGGAAGCTCGTTTGGTATGTTGATTCTGAAACTGAAACCGTGGGACGAGCGTCCGAATGATGAGGATAACGTGCAGGCAGTCATCGGCCAGGTATATGGTCGTACGGCGGATATCAAGGATGCCAGTGTCTTCGCTATTTCTCCGGGTATGATTCCGGGTTATGGTATGGGTAATGCGCTGGAACTTCACATGCAGGATAAGATGGGCGGTGATATCAACGAGTTCTTTACCACTACCCAGCAATATCTGGGTGCATTGAACCAGCGTCCGGAGATTGCGATGGCATATTCTACGTTCGACGTACGCTATCCGCAATGGACGGTAGAGGTGGATGCTGCCAAGTGTAAACGGGCAGGTATTACACCGGATGCTGTGCTGAGCACATTGTCGGGCTATTATGGTGGTCAGTATGTGTCCAACTTCAATCGTTTTTCTAAAGTATATAGAGTGATGATTCAGGCTGACCCTCAATTCCGTCTGGATGAATCTTCACTGGATAATGCTTTTGTACGTATGTCGAATGGTGAGATGGCACCGCTGAGCCAGTTTGTAACGTTGACACGCAGTTACGGTGCAGAGTCGCTGAGCCGCTTCAATATGTACAACTCTATTGCGGTGAATGCGATGCCGGCAGACGGATACAGTACCGGTGATGCTATCAAAGCCGTACAGGAAACGGCGGTACAGGCTCTTCCGAAGGGGTATGGCTATGATTATGGAGGCATCACCCGTGAAGAGAACCAGCAGAGTGGTACGACGGTGATCATCTTCGGAATTTGCTTCCTGATGATCTACCTCATCCTGAGTGCGTTGTATGAGAGCTTTATTATTCCGTTCGCTGTTCTTCTGAGCGTACCTTGCGGATTGATGGGAAGCTTTCTCTTCGCATGGATGTTCGGACTGGAGAATAACATTTACTTGCAGACAGGTTTGATTATGCTGATCGGTCTGCTGGCTAAGACAGCTATCCTGCTGACGGAATATGCGGCGGAACGCCGTAAGGCAGGTATGGGACTGATTGCTTCTGCTGTCAGTGCGGCTAAAGCCCGTCTCCGTCCGATTCTGATGACAGCGTTGACGATGATTTTCGGTCTGTTCCCTCTGATGATGTCCAGTGGGGTAGGAGCAAACGGTAACCGTTCGTTGGGTACAGGTGTAGTCGGTGGTATGACTATCGGTACATTGGCATTGCTATTCATCGTGCCTACCTTGTTTATCGCCTTCCAGTGGTTGCAGGAACGTTTGCGCCCTATGCAGAGTGCCCCTACGGAAGACTGGCAGATTGAGACAGAAATCAAAGTAAGTGAAGAAGAGAAGTCTAAAGCAGGAAAGGAATAATTGACAATGAAGAAAATAATCATCTTATCCGCAGCAACGCTGGTACTAAGCAGTTGCGGTATATACAATAAATACAAACCGGTATCGGAAGTTCCCGAGGGACTCTACGGCAGCGAGACAGTCGCTGCCACCGATACGACAAACTTCGGAAACCTCTCGTGGAAAGAGGTGTTTACCGATCCATATTTACAGAATCTCATTGATTCGGCTTTGGTACGCAACACCGATATGCAGACTGCTCATCTGCGTGTGAAGGAAGCGGAGGCATCGCTGATGACATCCAAGTTATCTTATCTGCCTTCGTTGTTTCTGGCTCCGGAAGGGGCTGTGAGCAGCTTCGACCGTGGAAAGGCTACGCAGACTTATTCGTTGCCGGTGACTGCTTCGTGGGAACTGGATATCTTTGGAAAAGTGACTACAGCCAAACGCCGTGCAAAAGCCGCTTACGAACAGAGCAAGGAGTATGAACAGGCAGTGAAGACACAACTGGTATCTTCCGTGGCAAATACTTATTATACTTTGCTGATGCTTGATTCTCAATACGAGATTGCAGCTGCTACCGAATCGGCCTGGAAAGAGAGCGTGAGAGTGGCCCGTGCCATGAAGAATGCCGGTATGATGAACGAGGCAGGACTGGCACAGACAGAGGCTACCTATTATAATATCTGTACGACGGTGCTCGATTTGAAAGAACAAATCAACCAGGCGGAAAACTCAATGGCTTTGCTGTTGGCGGAAACACCTCACGGCATACAGCGTGGAAAACTGGAAAACCAGCAGTTGCCGGAAGACTTCTCCGTAGGTATTCCTCTGCAGATGCTTTCCAATCGTCCGGATGTGCGTAGTGCGGAGTTCTCACTAGCACAGGCTTTCTATACAACGAATGCTGCCCGTGCCGCTTTCTATCCTTCTATCACGTTGAGTGGCAGTGCCGGATGGACTAACAGCGCCGGAAGCATGATTATCAATCCGGGTAAGTTTCTCGCTTCTGCCGTGGCTTCTCTGACACAACCTTTATTTAATAAAGGGGCTAACATTGCCCAGCTGAAAATAGCGAAAGCACAACAGGAAGAAGCCCGCCTCAGCTTCGAACAGACACTGCTGAATGCGGGAGTGGAAGTCAACGAAGCACTGGTGCAATATCAGACAGCGCGGGACAAGGCCGCTTTCTACGACAAGCAGGTTACTTCTTTGCAGACGGCAGCCAAGAGTACCAGCCTTCTGATGAAACATGGAGACACCACTTATCTGGAAGTGTTGACAGCCCAACAGACGCTGTTGAATGCAAAACTTTCTAAAGTAGCGAATCGCTTCACCGAAATCCAGGGTGTGATTACTTTGTATCAGGCTTTGGGCGGCGGTAGAATGTAAAGAGGCATGTATGCGCTTTTACGAGGACTTTTTTAAGTGGATGGTATTCGTTATATTGACGGGCACCTGAATACTGATAAATTCAATGTTTGTGTATTAGAGAAAAGGCGTGCCTGTTATTAACAGCGCACGCCTTTTTATGATCATCCGGTTATTCATGTAACTGATAATCTCCGGCTTTATCTGATACGACTTGTTGCAACTCTTCAAGCGGCATTTCGTCTTTATCGAACTCAACAGTAGCTACCGGAGGGTTCAGTGTTACGACGGCTTTTACTCCATCGATGCTGTTAAGTGCTTTTTCGACATGTGTGCGACAGTTGTTGCACATCATTCCTTCTACTTTAAAATTCTTCTTCATGTTTTCTTTATTTATTGGTTCAACTTCATTGATGGGTACCACTTCTTTTTCTGCTGGTGGCACCTCTGTCTTTCTCTGGATTTTCTTCCCTTTCAGACGCAGGCTGTTGGCCACCACACTTACGCTGCTGAATGCCATGGCAGCACCTCCAATCATCGGATTCAGAAGGAATCCGTTAAGCGGGTAGAGGATACCTGCCGCAATGGGCACTCCAATCAGATTATATATAAATGCCCAGAATAGGTTCTGATGAATGGTTCTCACCGTGAGCTGGGATAAGCGAATCGTTTCCGGGATTTTCATCAGATCGGACGACAGGATAGTAATCATTGCGGTATCCATTGCTATGTCACTTCCTTTTCCCATGGCGATACTCAGGTCTGCCTGTGCCAGAGCTGCGCTGTCATTAATACCATCGCCTACCATCGCCACCTTCTTGCCCTCCTGTTGCAATTGCTTTATAAAGAGAGCCTTGTCCTGTGGAAGTACACTTGACTTATAATGTCCGATAGCTGCCTTCTGCGCTATTTCTCTGGCGGTGTCTTCATTGTCTCCTGTCAGCATGTAGACTGTAATTCCCATTTTCCGTAATCTGCGGATGGCTTCTTTTGAAGTCGATTTCATCTGATCTGTTATAGCGATCACCGCTATTGCTTTCGTAGAATGACCAAACCAGATAACCGTTTTTGCCTCTTTATGCCAGATGTCTGCCTGTTGCTGTAATTCTTCATCCGGATAAACTCCGTTGGCAATCAGTAAATCAGAGTTTCCCACATAATAGGTTTCATTATCGACCGTTCCTTTTATACCTTTTCCCGGGATATTCTCAAAACCTGTGACGGGGATGGCTGTCTCATTCTTCCATTCATTTACAACAGCTTCCGCAAGCGGATGTTCGGACAAACGTTCCAGACTATATAATATATTTCCGGTCTCTTCCGTTCCTTTGCTCCATAAGCTGTTTACAACAATGGGATGACCTTCGGTGATGGTCCCGGTTTTATCGAGCACCACTGCATCTATCTTCCGTGCGACTTCCAGGCTGGTGGCGTCTTTTATCAGGATTCCCTGTTCCGCTCCCTTGCCTATTCCTACAATCAGTGCCGTCGGAGTGGCCAGTCCCAATGCGCAGGGACAGGCAATTATGAGTACGGTAACCATTGCCAGCAGTCCGTGTGTGAAGCCTTCCGTAGGTGCAAACAATATCCAGATGATAAACGACAGAACCGCTATTCCTATAATGACAGGTACAAAGATTCCTGCGATTTTATCTACCAGCTTCTGGACCGGCGCTTTACTTCCCTGCGCATCCTGTACCATGCGGATAATCTGTGCCAGCATCGTGTCCGATCCTGTCTTATCCGTCCTGAAACGAAAAGCTCCTTTCTGATTGATAGTACCTGCATATACCTTTTCGCCGGTCTGCTTGTGTACCGCTACCGGTTCACCGCTCAGCATACTTTCATCTACGTACGATTCGCCGATTGTCACTGTTCCGTCTACTGCTATGCGTTCTCCCGGTTTGACGGCAATGATATCGCCGATACGGGCTTTCTCAATCGGAACAGTCCGTTCGCCCGATTCGGTGATGATAGTGACGGTTTTAGGCTGTAGCCCTATCAGCTTTTTGATGGCGGTCGATGTGTTTTGTTTAGCCCGTTCTTCCAGTAATCTGCCTAGCAGGATGAAGGCGATAATCATACTTGCCGCCTCAAAGTAAAGATGCGGAGATACGCCTCGCGATAACCAGAAATCGGGAAAAAGCAGGTTGAATACACTGAACAGATAAGCTATTCCGGTGCTGATGGCTACCAGTGTATCCATGTTTGAAGATCCATGTTTTAATTGTTTCCACGCATGGACGTAGAAACTGCGTCCGAAGCCCAGAACCACGATTGTAGATAGAATCCACACTATATATTTCATCAGTGTGAGCTCGGAAAACCACATGCTGATTACCATAACAGGCACTGCCAATGCTACCGCTCCGATTGTTTGGGTTTTCAGTGACTGGTACCTTTTCGCATGTGCTTGTTCCGCCTCTTCGTTGGTGTCATTGCCTGTATCTGTCAGCAAATCGTATCCGGCATTCTGTACCGCTGTTTTCAATGACTGATCCGAACATTCGTCAGAATCATAAACCACCTGTGCGCTGGCTGTTGCATAATTGATAGTTGCTTCGCATACGCCCGGCTGGGCATTTAGTACCTTATCTATTCTGGCTGCACATGACGCGCAGCTCATTCCTGTGATCTGATATGTTTTTTTAGTTTTCATACGCTTTCCCTTTTTTTATTCTTTGCAAAGGTAAGGCGTAAGATGCGGAGGGTTGTTACAGAATTATGGATATGATTTATATCTTATATTTCATCCAACGGTTCCCGTTTATGTTCCTTGAGCTGCTTGAACTGGCTGGGTGTCATACCGGTCATATTACGAAATTGGGTACTTAGATGTGCAACGCTTGAGTATTGCAGCAGGTCGGCTATTTCACTGATGGAGAGTTCATCGTAGATAAGCAACTCTTTGATTCGTTCCACTTTCTGGGCAATATAGTACTTCTCTATGCTGACTCCGTTGACTTCGGAAAACAATTTGCTCAGAAAACTATAGTCGTAGTGGCATTTCTCTTTTAAGTATTCGGACAATTTAAGTTTGGAGGCATTATCTTCGTAATGTACCAATTCGATGATTGCAGTCCGAATCTGTTCGATGATGCGCATACGTTTATCGTCAATCCATTCGAATCCGTATTTTTCGAGCGCTTCTTTGATGTTTTTCCAATCATCGGGTTTTAGCTCCTCTTGTACGACAGCCTTGCCCAGTTCCACATTGAGAGGAGTGAGGTGCAGTCCTTTGAGCATTTCCGTTACAACCAGTACACAACGGTTGCAAACCATGTTTTTAATCAGGATAATGTGATTCTGCTCTGCCATAATACTACCTTCATTTAATTAATCAGATTCTAAAAGATGCGTTTCAGTAAGTTTGCAGGAAACAAACCTGTCTGCAAAAGTACGGATTTAAAAAGAAAATCAGCGTTTTTAGTTTGAGATACTCCGTATTTCATTCTTTATTCGTCTCTTTTTTTGCAGAAATACCCAATGTTTGATGAACAGGTGAATTACAACTTGGAAACTCCTATAAGAGTACTTCCGGATAAGTACAAGACTTACTTGTGAGAAGTACTTAAGTTGCCTGGTGCTAGTACTACGTTTGAGTCGGAGATGTACAACATTTGCATGAAAGATGTACTACTTTTACTCCGTGCTATTATACAGCTATTTTCTGCATTCAGCCGCTATCCCCTTCTATGAAGGCATTTGCGAATGAAGCTGAAAGGGCTGAATGCGAAGTGTCAGTACTTTGCTAGTAAATGCACCTTTTGATGTAGCTGATCTGATACCGAACAAATTTATCTCTATCTTTGTCTTATTAATATTTGGAGAATAGAAAGTAAAGGTACCGTTGGAGAAGTTGCGGGAAAGGGAATTAACTTCTTCAAAAATGGTCTTTAGTATTATCTTAACTAGTAGAAAAATGGGGAATTTAATTTCATTTATGAAAGAAGTAGCCAATGGGCTGCGGGAAAGTGGGAATTATGGGACTGCCCACATTTACAGAAGTAGCATGAGTGCTGTCATTTCATTCCATGGAAGTGATAAACTTCCTTTCAGGAAAGTTACTCAGGAGTTTCTTAAAAGTTTCGAATCGTATTTGCGGGGAAGAAATTGTAGTTGGAATACCGTTTCTACCTACATGCGTACATTGCGGGCAGTGTATAACCGGGCGGTCGACCGCCATATTGCGCCTTATGTGCCCCATCACTTCCGGTATGTTTATACAGGAACGCGCGCGGACAGGAAACGTGCACTCGATAAGGAAGATATGGAACGTTTGATGAAAGAACTTCCGAAACGATTGTGTCAGGAAAATAAAGAGTTGCAGCGTACGCGTGCGCTATTCTTTTTGATGTTTTTACTTCGTGGAATTCCGTTTGTGGACCTTGCCTATCTGAAAAAGCACGATATGGATGGAAACACAATCACTTACCGTCGTAGAAAGACCGGTAGATTATTGACCGTAACTCTGGTGCCGGAAGCCATGAAGCTGATAAAGCGGTATATGAACACCGATCCGGCTTCTCCTTATCTTTTTTCACTGATTACCAGTGGAGAAGGGACAGAAGCAGCCTATAAAGAATATCAGCTGGCACTGCGTAATTTTAATTATCAGTTAATGATTTTGAAACAGGTTTTGGGATTGACTTCAGAATTAAGCTCATACACCGCCCGCCACACTTGGGCTACGATGGCATACTATTGTGAGATACATCCCGGCGTCATTTCTGAAGCAATGGGACATTCTTCCATCACCGTAACAGAGACGTATCTGAAGCCTTTTAAGAATAAGAAAATTGATGAAGCGAATGTGACGGTAATTTCTTCTTTAAGAAAGACTTTTTTGAGTAGTAAATTCTTGAATTAGAGTAGTGTTACTTTGTAGGTAACGGGAAGAAAAGACGCTGCAAATATGAACATATTTTGGAAAACATGCAAACAAAAATGATATTTTTTCTGATAAACTACTAAAAAAAGGAAACACACAGAATAAAACTGCGGATTTTTTGAGAAGAACACGACCTGGTCTTTAATTTTTGCAAAAGATTTCCCTCCCCTCTGCCATCGTCTGAGAGCAGGGGTTAAAAATATTCTTTACTTATTTAATGAATGTAGCCCGCAGACACCTCTGTCGGGGTGGAAATACATGCTTTCCCGTTACCTAAGAAGTAACAGAAAGACAGACCACCAAGATGAGATGGATTATGAAATGACAGCAAACAAATTTTTTATTTATTAATTGTATAACATTTAATTTACTTTTATGAGAAAATGGACGTATTTGGTCGCAACCTTGCTAATGGCGGGTACGACAGCTACATTCACGGGATGTATTGATACCGATGAACCGGAAGGTATCGTTGATCTGCGGGGAGCAAAATCAGAACTGATTAAGGCACAGGCTGCGGTAAAGCTGGTGGAAGTGGAATGGCAAAAAGCACAGGTGGCTTATCAGGAACTGGTAAACAAATCTAAAGAATTGGATAATCAGTACAAAGAGTACGATGTTCAGATGCATGCTTTAGACGTGAAACTGAAAGAACTGGAAGTAGAACGCGCACAAGCTGCTACCGAACAAGCAAAAGCTGAGGCGGAAGCTAAGATTGCTGAAGCTAACAGAGACAAAGCTTACTGGGAAAATAAAATGGCTGAAGAAGCTGAAATCTTCAAAGCAGCTATGTTGAACTATCAGACTCAGACTGCACAGGCACAAGAAGCTTATGATAATGCAATGAAACTGATTGAAGCAGGAAAACTTCTGCTTTCTGATGGAGAAAAAGCTATTATTGATAAAGCACAGCAAAGACTTTATGTTGCTTCTGCTAGCCTGAACCAATATTACGATGCTTTAAAGACAGCTCAGGATAATTATTATGATGCATTGGTTAATCCTGATCTTCCGACATTAGCTAGCTTGCAGGCTGAATTGAAGTTGGCACAGATTGCAGTTGAAAAAGCAGAAATTTTATTGGATGAGAAAAATAATATGTTAGCTTTGGCAGAAGACTTTGATGCAGCTGCATGGGATGATAAGATTCTGGATCTGAAGAAGAAGAAATCTGAATATGAAAGTGAAAAGAGCAAAGCTGATGTTGAGATCGCTACTATTAAGACTTCCGCAGATTATAAAGCTGCAGAACAAAAAGTAGCCGAAAAGATAAAAGCGCGTAAAGCTGCTAAAGAGGCATATGATAAAGCTGTAGCAGACTCTACAACACAGGTTAATACTCAGCTTGATATTGCAGCTTATAAATCTGAACCTATTAATGAAGGATTGAGGACATTATTTAGTAGTAGCAATGATTTTACATCTTTAGATGGATATACTGTTAGTACAGGTGTGTTTGATTATCTGGCTGTTCAGTATACGCAAACTGAGTACAATGCCGATTTGAAGATAGAAGATGTAACAGCCAGAACTAGTAAGGCATCTCTTACTCTGATGAAAGTGAATGCCTGGATTGATGCTTTAGGTAAATATTCTGTAGACGAAAATGGAGTTGAATGGAATAAGTTGACTTTGGCAGAAAAAGAAAAGGCAGCCAAAGATGCTAAAGAAAAATTTGAAAAAGATAAAGCTAACTGGGAAATTTCTGCAAAAGCGGTAAAAGGTACAGCAACTACAGTACCAACTACTGATTTGAAAGAGGTGACAGATGCTTATAATTCTTCTTATGCCGCAGTAGAATCTGCAGTGAAAGCTTATAATAGTGCATGGGATGCCGTATATCAAGCTGCTTATGATGCTGCTGTAGAAAAAGAAAAAGCTTCGGTATTGGAGAAAACATACCGTGACAATATGATTACCGCATTGTCTCCTACTAGTAAGGCTGCATGGGAGGCATTGACTCCTGCTGAACAAACTACCAGCAAACTGGAAGCTATATTGGACGATACAGTGAAACAAGCTAAAGCAAAGGCTGATGCTAATGCTACTTTGGCTGAATGGCTGAAACTTGATCAGACTGTTGCTGATTTGGCTGCCAAAGGTGAAGCTGCAGGAAATCAAGCTCTTGCTGATGATAAAGATAAGAAAGTAGAAAAGGCTAAAGCTGCATTGGTTAAAGCTGCTGGAAAGGCTGCTACTGCTGTTGCTAAGGTGGCTCCTGCAATTAGTACTTATTCTGCTCTTGCTGCTAATCCTTACGGTCAGATACTGGCTAATACAGTTAGTGTTGAAGATATGACAGGCAAAGATGCTTTCTATAAAGAAGAGGAAAAAGATGGTAAGAAAACTGGCCACATGCAGGCATTACGCTCTGATATTTCTGCAGATGAGTTTACTAAATTAAGTGCAACTAAGTTAGATCGCAATACAGCTGAAGATGCTTTAGAGTATACCTCTGATGCTACTTTTGGTACTGTGATTCCTGGCGAAGACAGACTTGTTGAAGTAACAGAAGCAATGGTCCGCGCTTATATTAAGCAGAATAATAGTGCTGTTTTGACTGACTTTGGTACTTTGGGAGCTATGATGGCTGCTAATGACGATGTACAGACTTGCAAAGATATGATTGCTGCTGCCGACTTGATTAAACCATTGAAGGCTCAAATGGAAGGTGTACTTGCCGATCTGAATGCAGAAATAAATACGAATACAGCTTTAATGGATCCGTTTATTGCAAAAGCTGACGAGACTCGTATTGCTCTGAAGACTGCTAAAGAAGAGGTGAAGAAAGCACAAGAGGAACAAGATGCATTGACTGCTGAAGCTGAGGCTAATAGTAAGAAGTTTGCTGAATTGATCCAAGATTACGATGGCTTGATTAGTGTTGTTCAAGATCAGATTGATGGTATCAACGGTGGTGTAGTCACTGGTACTGTGGTAACTGTAGAATCTGTTCTGAATTATTGGAAGAATGAAGTTGCTACTCAGGAAAAATCAGTTGAAGAAGCTAAACAGAAGGTTACTGCAGCAGAAAAGAGCATTGAACTGTTCAACAAGGGTGAATATAAGGAAGCTTATGTAATAGAACAGAAGAAACTTGCTTTGGAAACAGCTCAAGAAGCTTATGATGTAGCGAAAGCAATCTATGATACTGCTCTTGCACAAGTTAAGGCTGTATTGGAAACCTTGAGTAAGTAATTTCTTAATCACGTAAAAGTAACAAGATGATAAAGAAACTATGCACATTACTTTTGCTGACCTGTATAACAGCTGCGCCTTCATTGGCGCAGCGTTACAGCAGCAGTGATGATGCGTCGTTTGCCCCGAAGAAAGGACAGTGGCAGGTTTCGGTTTTACTTGGTAGCGGGAAGTTCTTTAATGAGAACACTTCTTACCTGCTGCCCAAGTTTACTAATACCGAAGGAGTAGTCGGACTTCCCAATGGAGGAACGGATAACTCCGGCAATCTGAACCGCTATCTGAACATCGGTAGTCTGAACAATAATAGTCTGGTCAATATAGCCGGAATCGAAGGAAAATATTTTCTGTCTGACAACTGGGATCTTAATTTTCAGTTCAGCATGAATATCAGCCTGACTCCCAAAAAAGACTATGTAGAAGGAGATAACAGTGTACCCGATATGATTATCCCTGCGCAAAGCTATATCAATGCGCAGATGACCAATAACTGGTATATGTCTGTCGGCTCTAACTATTATTTCAAGACTCGCAACGAACGTATTCATCCATACCTGGGAGGCGCGCTTGGCTTCCAGATGGCACGCATTGAAACAACTGAACCATATACCGGAGATACCTATAAGGACAGTGACGACTCGGAAGAACTTCCTTCGCAGGTTTACACCTCAGGAAGCAAAGCCGGGCAGATGTACGGTTTCAAAGTAGCTGCCGTAGCAGGTGTCGAATATAGCATTGCCAAAGGATTTATTTTCGGTTTCGAGATGCAACCTCTGGCTTACCGCTATGATCTGATACAGATTTGTCCGAAAGGGTTTGATAAGTACAATGCTGGTCACCATAACATCAAGATATTCGAAATGCCGATGGTGAAGCTTGGATTCAGATTCTGAAGATAAATGATTATACAAATGTATAAATGAAAAGTGAAAGCCGCTCTGCTGACTATTGGCGGGCGGCTTTTCTTTCTTTCAAGAAGAAATAAGAGTTCAATGAAAAGATATGTGGAGCTATTACCCTTTTTCATTGGGGTATTGGTGATGGGAGCTTGCTCTCAAATGAAAGGTTATAAGATTGAAGGCAGTGCACCTCTGGCTGAATTTGAAGGGAAAATGGTCTATATGAAAGATGCCTCAACCAACAGTTTGATAGACAGTGCAAGAATTGTAAATGGAAAGTTTGCTTTTGCAGACACGACCAATGTAGAAAGACCGGTAATTAAAATTTTATCCATTCATGCTAGCAAGACAGGACTGGAATACCGTTTGCCTGTAGTGATTGAAAATGGTACTATCAAAGCTAGCATTTCTGAGGTGGTTTGTACAAAAGGCACATTGCTGAATGAACGGATGCAGGATTTTCTTCTGGCTGTTGATGAATATTCTGCTACTTGTACAGATAAGCCGGTAGAGCAGATCAAAGTCGGTTTTACGGAATTACTGAAAAAATATATTGAGATTAATAACGATAATGTGATTGGCTCCTATATCCGGACAGCTTACCGGTCATCACTATAATGCGATGAATATTTGTCAATACAGAGATTGCTGAATAAACAAGAATCCAATCATAATAATCCTTCTCATGATGTCTCCCGGATTAATGCACTACTTCTTTATGAAAAGGAGATGTTTATAACGTGAGAAACAAAAATGTGCCCTTGTGAAAGTCCCTGTTTTTGTATTATTATGTATTCAAGGACGTTCCTGTTTCCCACATTTCCCCTTTTTCCCTCGGGAACGTCCTTTTGATTTTTACTTTTCAACGAATGTATTCAGTGAGTGAGCCTGCAGGGTAACACATAAATAGCGATTTCCTAATTTTACAGTCACTTCCTTAGCTTCTCCATTGAAGTTTCCGGCTATTACTACTTGCTTCTTTTGCGGAGTCATAACTATCATTACCGGTGTCTTGTCATCTTTGCCTGCTTTATAAGACAGTATCTTTGATCCTGGAGTTATGTAGTGACTATAATGTTTTACTGCATAATATTCAGGGGTATATGTGGCTGTTCCGGCTTTTGAATCGACATGAATCAGCGCATTTTGTTTCCAGCCCCAACCGCTGAAACCTCCATCATACAGAATCGCATTCCAGAAAGTATACTCTTCACAACCATTACCCAGATAATGATTCATCAGACCGAAGGTATGTTCGGCTGCTTTCCAGTCAAAAGAGCCCCAGCCGCACTCACTTTCTGTCTGTACATATTTGTATTGCGGATATTTGGCACGAAGACGAGGCAGGATCTGCCCGCCTTCCCACTGGAAGCCGACTCCTTGTATTGTCTCCGGCATTCGCGGATCGGATAATACCTGATCAATGATGTCATAGCGGTTGGTATTGATGGTGCCTAAATACACCTTAACTTCCGGATGACGCTTCTTTAAAGTGGGAGCGAGATACTCAACATTGAAACAGATAATACCTTCCGGCGTCCAGGCACAGCCCGGATAGTTTGTGTAACTCCATGATTCGTTCTGGAACATGACCATAGAAACGGGAATGCCTTGTTCTTTGTACGCGTCAATGAATTTGCAGAAATAGTTGGCGTATGTTTGCAGATAGCGCGGGTCCTGTATAAAGTAATCGTTCACTGCCAATTGGTGTGGGAATACTCCATCTCTCTTTTCGGTGTTATTTTCAAACAGAGCTACGTCTGATAGCGGAGACATCTGATTCTGATTACGGTCACTACGTACTGAATAATAATGGTTAATCTTCATCCAGGAAGGAGGTGACCAGGGGGATGTCCAGAAAGTCATATTCGGATTATACTGTTGTGCCGCTTTGATGAAAGGAATCAATGTCGTTTTATCCCGGTTGATATTGAAATGCTTTAACTGGAAGTCACCGGATACTTCGTCGCAACTGTACCAGTCACGGGCGTAGTCATTGGCATTCATGGAAAAACGTCCCATATTGAATTTCAAGTCTCCTTCGGGAGAAAAGAGTTGCCGGAGAATTGTTTCCTGTTGTGTTCTTGGGAGCATGTTAAGCGCGTCCCATCCCAGCTCATTGAAGCATGTTCCCCAAGCTTTGAAGGTAGTGCCGTCTTCCGAACCGTCTATATCAAGCACAGGAGCCTGTGCGGCTTTCGTCTGTAGTTTGATTTTGGCTTGTTGCCAGGTGTTTCCTTCCGTACTGCTGATCCATTCGTAGGATTGTGCATATATATTGCTTATGGAGAGTGTCAATGCTATCCCACTCATTAAGATTGTTTTTCTAATGATGTTCCTCATATTTCTATATATTCATTATTGGTTATTATTCATAGGTTTCTATGGAAATATTTGCCTCCGGCAATCCTTTTGCGGAGACAGTGAGATGAATGTTTCCTTCTTGTGTATCGGGTTGCACGATAACTATTGCTTTTCCACGGAATGTTTTGGGAGTCAGGGAACGGAAACTTCTCATATCATCGGCACTTCCGTTTCCGGAAGCGATGACCGAACCTTTTCCGCCGGATTTGATCTCCAAAGGAATCTCACAGTCGGGAATGACTCTTCCGTCTTTATCCAAGACTTCAATTTTTACGTATGCCAGATCATTTTTATCGGCTTTTATCTTAGATCGGTCAGCAGTCAGACGGATACTTGCCGGATTTCCGGCAGTGTTGAGTGCTGCTGAAGCGGTTTCTTTCTTTCCTTTCACGTTGCAGGCTTTTAATTCTCCCGGTTCGTAGGGAACTTCAAAAGAAGCGGTATAAGTATCGGGTGTTGTTTCCTTTTCACCTATCAGGCGATTGTTCAGATACAGTCGTACTTTGGGAGAACGGCTATAAACATGTACGGTCATCGTTTTGCCTTCCATGCCTTTCCAGTTCCAGCTTAACAGTTCGTTTTTCCATCCCCAATAGTTGATATCTTCTCTTTTTCCATTGGCTACAGGCGGTTGAACAGCCAATGAAATATCTCGTCTGTTCCAAAGTATGTCCCGATAGTAAGATTGTGGTTTCTTATCTCCGCAGAGATCGATATCACCGCACCAGGCATTGTACCAGGGCCATCCCATGAATTGAGGACTGTGTTCTCCGGGAGCGAGTTCAAGAGTATGTGCCAAACCGGCTTCACCCAGATAATCGATGGCTGTCCACACAAAGTCTCCAATCAGATAGGGGTTCTTGTCAATCAGATTCCAGTTTTGTGCCGCTTCCTTGGGAACAGATTCGCTGCCGTACATCACTCGTTCGGGAAAACGTGCGTGATCGTTCTCGTATTCTTTCCATTGATAGTTGTAGCCGGAAACGTCGAGATTGCGGAATGCTCTTTCCGAGTCTTTTTCCCAGCTGAAATGTCTTCTGTCCCAAAATGCGTTGACTGCGGCGGTAGAGGGGCGGGTAGTGTCATATTTTTCAATGGTTGCGATGAGTTTCTTTGCAATCACTTCTCCAGTCGGTTCGTCTGCACGTTCGGCTATTTCATTACCGATGCTCCACATGATAATGGATGGATGGTTTCTGTCTCTGCGGAGCATGGTTGTCATGTCATGTTCGCTCCATTCGTCGAAATACTGGTGATAATCCTGCGGACGTTTGGCTTGTTGCCATTGGTCGAATACTTCGTCAATAACAAGTAATCCCAGTTTGTCACATGCTTGCAGGAAGTATTCTGAAGGCAGATTATGAGAACATCTGACCGCATTGAATCCGTTCGCTTTCATCAGTTCTACTTTGCGTTCTTCTGCTCTGTCGAGAGCTACTGCACCCAACAGACCATTGTCATGGTGCAGGCAACCGCCTCTTAGTTTCAGTGGTTTTCCATTTAGCAGGAATCCTTCTTTTGCATTGAACTCAATGGTACGTATGCCGAAAGGGACCGTTATCTGATCCGATTCCTCTTTGTCTGACCGGACGGAAATATGGGCCGTATATAAATGAGGTGAATCGACGGACCATAACTCCGGTTTCTTGATTTCAAAGGAGAGGGAGAGGGGAGTATTTCCTTCTCCTGCTATATTCACCTGTTGGGTTGCAGAGTAAACTTCAGCGCCCTGCGGGGAAAGAATCCGCACGTTCAGATGACTGACAACTTCTTCTTTATGGGCGTTATGCAGAATGGTGTGAAGATTGACTGTTGCTTTTCTGCCTTCTACTTTAGAAGCGTCTACGAAAGTATCCCATTCGTCTAAGTGGACTTTATCTGTTTTTATCAACCATACATGGCGGTAAATCCCGGAACCTGCATACCAGCGGCTGTTCAGTCCTTCATTAATGACTTTTACGGCGATTGTATTGGGAATGCCGGGGGCATTACAGTATTTATTAATGTCGATTCTGAAAGGAATATATCCGTAGGCATTGAAACATGCCTTTTGTCCGTTTATCCATACTTCCGTCTGGTTGTAAGCACCTTCAAAATAGAGGGAGAGGATTTTGTCCGTATCTCCCGGTTGGAGGATCAGTTCTTTTCTGTACCATCCTTCACCGCCTACGGTCTGTCCGGTATCCGGTCCGCCTATGCTCATGCGGGAAAAAGGACCGATGGTTATACCTTCTCTTTGTACGGGTAGAGGTTCCAGTCATGGGGAATGTCAAGCACTCTCCATCCGCTGTCGTTGAAGGAAGGTTGTTCGGCATTTGCAATGCATCCGTGATAGAATTTCCAATGTTGGTTCATGTTTATCTTACGTTCCGAAGCAGAAATGCTTGTCGTAAAACTTAACATGGAAAAAGAAATAGCCAATAAGATGGCTGAGAATCTGAAATGTTTGTCCATAGCTTTTGTCATTCATTTGATATGTGGACAAAGGTAGGGAAGAACATCAATCCGGCAGAACAACAATGTAACAAACTACTGCAATAAATGTATCAAAATCTATGCTGACATATTTGTAGCAGGTGTTTGATGTAATTATACTCGTCGACTTTACATATCTTATTTATGATATTGAGTAGGAAGTACTCCGAACATTTCTTTAAAACATTTGCTGAAATAACTGGGGGTGGCAAATCCTACTTTTTCGGATATTTCAACAATAGACAGGTCTGTGTCCGTTAATAACCGGGCTGCTTTCTTCAACCGGATACTTCGGATAAATTCTGTCGGCTTTTGCCCGGTAATGGATTGAAGCTTACGGTAAAGATTCATTCGGCTCATACACATGTCGTCGCTGAAGAGTTCTACGCTATAATCGTTGTTATCCAGATTCTTCTCGACGAATGCCACCGCTTTTTTCAAGAACTCTTCATCCACTTTTGAAGTGGTCAGGTCTTCCGTATTCACTTCTATTTCTGTCAGGAATATCTGTTTACGCTTCTGTTGCAGTGCAAGCAGATGATGAATGCGATTGTCCAGAATTTCCATGTTGAAAGGCTTGGTCAGATAACAGTCAGCTCCTGATTTATAACCTTCCAATATACTCTCGTCACCGGTACGGGCAGTGAGCAGTATGATGAAGAGGTGGGAGGTTTTGACATTCTGTTTCAGACGATGACATAATTCGAACCCGTCTATTCCCGGCATCATGACGTCACTTACCACTATATCCACTTCTTTTTCGTTGGCGATGGTTTCTGCCTCTTCTCCATTGGAAGCTTCCCACACCTGATATTCCTGTGATAGTTGCTGGTACATGAATCGGCGGAATTCTTCGTTGTCTTCTACCAGAAGAATTGTCCTGCGATTATTTGATGATACTGCTTCCTTGCTTTCGCTCTCTTCTCTTGGCGATAAACGTTCATCTGTCAGATGGGTTGGGAGATAAATGCGGAATTCACTTCCCTTATATCTTTTGCTGTCCACTTCAATGAATCCGTGATGCAGACTGACATACTCTTTGACGATGTGCAACCCGATACCGCTTCCTGCTGTGGCTTGTCTGTTTTCGCTTGCGTCGATCTGATAATAACGGTCGAAAATATGAGAAAGAGCTTCAGACTCTATTCCTTTTCCTGTATCTTCAATTCGAATGCATATATACTGTGTTCCATCTTGGGTTATGGTATCCGCAGAAACTGTAATGCTTCCGCCGGGCGGAGTAAATTTAAACGCATTATTCAGTAAGTTGTAGAGGATACGATGCACCTTATCCCGGTCAAAATACATATGTACCCCTTGTCGTGGCAGTAAGATAGAGTATTCAATTTGTTTATTGGTGGCATACGCTCCAAATACTTCACAAGTTGATGAGACAAATTCGTAGATTTCTCCATTCATGAGCTGTAGTTTCTCACCATGCACTTCTAGTTTCCGGAAGTCGAGCAGTTGGTTTACTAATTGAAGTAATTCCTGTGCGTTGCGATAAATGGAAGATAATTGTTGCTTCAATTTGCTGTCCTGAATATCCGTTAACAGGCTGCTCAATGGAGTGATGATGAGTGTCAGAGGAGTACGCAGTTCATGACTGATATTCGTGAAGAAACGGAATTTCATTTGCGTCAGCTGTTCTTCCATCTGTTCTTTCTGTTTTTTGTGCAGGCGGTTGAAGTATAACTTTAGTGATCCTGTCATGACTAAAATGATGGAGATGATGCCCAGTGTATATGCCCACCAGGTCTCGTACCATGCGGGGAGACGGTGAATTTGTAAACAGGAGACAGGTTGTGCCCAGCAGCCGTGAATATCTGTTGCTTTTATTTCCAGCGTGTAGTTACCTTTCGGGAGTTTGGTGAAATAGGCTGTATTGATTCCCGGTGGCAAATAATTCCAGTTGGTGTCCCATCCTTTCAGGCGATAAGCATAACTGATTTGTCCGGCATGCAAGTGTTCAAGGGTTGAAAAAGAGAGTTCTATATTTACATTGTCGGGAGCCAGTTCGATTAGTTGTGTATCTATGCCCATGATTCGCCTGTTTCCATCTGTTTTGATAGATGAAATCACCGGCTTTATGTCGTTGGGAGATTGGTCTAATTCCGGCGATGGGGTAGCAAGGCAGAAAGCGCCGATTCCTCCAAGGCAAATCGTACCGTTTTCTATTTTCCCTATGGAAAGGAAGTAATCTACCTGAATGAAACGGTCTGAATTGTACAGGATTCTGAATGAATGATTTTTAGGATTATATTCTTTTACATACTGATCGGCCAATATCCATAAATGGCCGAGATTGTCCACGGTCATACTTTTAACCGCATCTCCATTGGCATTACACGCATTGTCTTCTCTGGCCAGTGTTTGCAATTGTGGGTGGTAACTATATACATTTCCTTCTAGTGTGGCAGTCCATATCTTATTGTCGGGGGATATGATGATGGAAGAATAGTTTTCGCCTTTGTGGATGGAGTGTACTTGTCCATCCGGGGGAAGGCATGAGAATTCCGGCGTTTCGGTGATATAGTAGATAGCTTTATCGGGAGAAATCGCTATACCGTTGATTGCGCCCGTGTCCTTATGAATTCTTCTCATATTCCCGTCCGATATGGAATATTGATAGATTGCATTTTCTGTTCCAATCCATAAGTTCCCCTGGTCGTCTTCATGCAACACGCGAACCTGACAGGCATCCGGAATACGGATTTCTTGTATGCATTTCATTTTCATGCTCTCATGCTGTAGGTGTACCACACAGGCATTTCCACTGGCAGCCCAGATTCCCGGTTGTGTCCGGCATTTCTCTATACATTTTATAATATGGTATTTGCCTGTATCGTTCGGAAAATCGGAGGCGAAAGAAATCTGTTCAGAAGCCGGATGATACAATGATAGTCCTGTTCTCCCCTGCCATATCCAGTAATACTCTTCTTCCCGGATAGTCCTGTCTGCTATCACCGGGTAGCCGGTGATGGCAGACATAGCGGGGGTAGGATAGCGTTTTATTTTATTGGAGTCAAATGAAAGGATGAATGAATGCGGAGAATATCCCGGTACCCATACGTTGCCGGAACGGTCTTCTATGATCCGGTCCAGTATCTTTTTGCCTTTAGGCAGGAAAGCTTCGGTAGAAACCGGATGAAGTTTATTATTTATAATTTGATAAGCATACAGGTCATTCATGGCTGAAACCCACAATACTCCTTGTCTGCTGTCTTTTAATAGTCCCAGTATCTGGCTTTTATGTGGATTATGCTCACTGCCTTCTAAAGTGGCTGGTTGCAATGTGCAGTTGTCCGTATCTGTTTGTATATTAGCAGAAGGAGTAAACCGCACGACTCCTTTTCCCCATGTGGCTATCCAATAACAGTTATTCTGTGCATCTTCTATCATTTGTGTAGGTGATGCGCCGCATGTCCATGGATGTGGTAAGAAGTGATCTGTTGCAGGATGGTATTCTAAAAGCCCTCCCCACCATTGCATTATCCAAAGGGTATGTTTACTGTCCTCGTAAAGGTCTGAAACATTTTGTTTATGTCCTTTCCATTGCGAGGGATAGCTGCCAAGTAGTTTGCTGTCATTGGAGTAATGGTAGATCATGCCATCTGCCGCCACCCAGATTGTTCCGTCATGGATGGCCCGAATGGCATTAATGGCTTGTTGCTGAAGTTCTTTGTTCGTTATTTCCGTTATCGAGTAATTTCTTTTATCCAGTTTGTATAGTCCCCGTTTGGTCCCGAACCAGATATGATGATTGTTGTCTTCTGTCAGACAGGTGATATCGTTACTTGATAATAAGTTAGGGGTATTCAGGTCGGAACGGAAGACATCAATCTGATAACCATTGTCACGACATAGACCTCCTCCTTCTGTCGCATACCACATATATCCCTCACTGTCTTGCAGTATATGATGGATATGTGCTACCGGTAACAGCTTTTGGGTAGGTAGTTCGGTGACGACTACCTGCTGGGCTGATACAGATAATGTAATTAAAAAGCTAATGACAAATATGCAATATTTCAGTAATATGCCTTTCATATAATAATATAATAGCGGAAGTTTTTATGTACTTCCTGGGCAAAGATAGCTTTTTTACTTCATAACAAACGTAACTACTGATCTTTTAGGTATGGAAATGTAATTTCCTGCAACTTCGTTGACAGGTATTACTGAAGATGGAAAGCCCTTGAAAAAGAGTAAAGGGATAGAGTCTATAAGTATGGAAGGGAGGAAAGTAATATTGAAACTCTCTTTTGAAGATTAACTTTCTTTTGCAGGAAACAAAAAAGCACGGTGATGTTTCATCCCGTGCTTTCTTGCTATTGTCATTGTTCTGAATATCAGTTGTTATGCATTCAGTGCCTGTTCGATATCTGCGATAATATCTTCTGCATTTTCGATACCTACGGACAGACGGATCAAGTCCGGACGTACACCTGCTTCGAGCAGCTGTTCGTCTGTCAGCTGGCGGTGAGTGTGGCTGGCAGGATGAAGCACACAGCTGCGTGCATCAGCAACGTGAGTAACGATGGCGATAAACTCCAGTGAATCCATAAATTTGATGGATACGTCACGTCCGCCTTTCAGTCCGAAGGAGATAACTCCGCAAGAGCCGTTCGGCATATATTTCTGCGCCAGAGCATAATATTTGTTATCCGGCAGACCGCAATAGTTTACCCAGGCCACTTTCTCGTTTTTGGAAAGGAACTCGGCTACTTTCTGTGCATTGCGACAGTGCTGTGGCATACGGAGATGCAATGTTTCCAGTCCCAGGTTCAGTAAGAAAGCATTTTGCGGGCTTTGAATACTGCCGAGGTCGCGCATTAACTGTGCGGTTGCTTTTGTGATATAAGCTCCTTTGCCGAATGCTTTCGTATAAGTCAGGCCGTGATAAGACTCGTCCGGAGTACACAGGCCGGGGAATTTGTCGGCATGAGCATCCCAGTCGAAATTTCCGCTGTCAACGATACATCCGCCTATGCTTGTTGCGTGTCCGTCCATATATTTGGTTGTGGAATGAACAACGATGTCCGCTCCCCATTCAAACGGGCGGCAGTTAATCGGAGTCGGGAATGTGTTGTCTACAATCAAAGGTACCCCGTGATTGTGTGCGATGCGGGCAAACTTCTCGATATCCAGCACTTCGAGAGAAGGGTTGGAAACCGTTTCTCCGAACAGTGCTTTAGTGTTTGGCTTGAAAGCTGCGGAGATTTCCTCTTCGCTGGCATCCGGAGTGACGAACGTTACGTCGATGCCAAGCTTTTTCATTGTCACACCGAACAAGTTGAAAGTTCCACCGTAGATAGCGGAAGAACAAACGAAATGGTCTCCTGCCTGGCAGATATTGAAAATGGCATAGAAGTTGGCTGCCTGACCGCTGGAAGTCAGCATAGCGGCTACACCACCTTCGAGGGCGGCAATCTTAGCGGCAACAGCGTCGTTCGTCGGGTTTTGCAGGCGGGTGTAGAAGTAACCGCTGTCTTCCAAATCGAAGAGGCGTGCCATTTGCTCGCTGGTATCATATTTGAAAGTGGTACTTTGGTAGATGGGCAACACGCGTGGTTCGCCCTTTTTCGGCGTCCATCCTGCTTGTACGCACAGGGTTTCGGGCTTGAATTGTTTTGCCATAATGATATCGGGTTTAATGATTTATTGCCAAAAAAAGTTTTAACGGTGCAAAAGTAAGGAAAATAATTGTATTTTTGCCCTGTTTATGAGTGAAATGATACCCTTGTGAGGGAGATAGCTAGTGTAAATATGAAAAATAAACTCTACATCCTATTATTTATAAGTTTCCTCTTTTTGGCGGGCAGCGTGCAGGCTCAGCAAAAAGCGACTCCGAAGGCAGGTGAGGGAATTTCTACTTTCTTGTTGCGCCATAATCGTTCTCCAAAGAAATATTACGATGATTTTGTGGAACTGAATAAGCAGAAGTTAGGGAAGAATAATGTTCTGAAGATGGGGGTAACTTATGTGATTCCTCCGGTAAAACGTTCGTCAGGAACTTCGGCTAAACCCGCTCCGGCAAAAAAGACTGCGAGGAAGGAGGTGTCGACGGAGGATACGGTCACTAAATCGAGAACTTCCGGAGCGAAGAAAATCGGTACAACCATCAACGAACCTTTATTCGGGAAGAAACTGTCGAGTGTGAAAGTTTCTTCCAACCGGCTTGCAGGTGCCTGTTTTTATGTAGTCAGCGGACACGGTGGCCCCGATCCCGGAGCGATCGGATGGGTAGGCAAGCATGAACTTCATGAAGATGAATACGCCTACGATATCGCCCTTCGTCTGGCACGAAATCTGATGCAGGAAGGAGCTGAAGTGCATATCATCATTCAAGACGCTAAAGATGGTATCCGCGATGATGCCTATCTTTCCAATAGTAAACGTGAAACTTGTATGGGCGATCCCATTCCGTTGAATCAGGTGCAACGTCTTCAGCAACGCTGTAACAAGATCAATGCTCTTTATCAGAAGGACCGTAAAAACTATACTTACTGCCGGGCTATCTTTATCCATGTGGATAGCCGGAGCAAAGGAAAACAAACGGATGTGTTTTTCTATCACTCCAATAAGAAGGCTGAGAGTAAACGGCTGGCCAATAACATGAAAAATACTTTTGAATCAAAATATGGCAAGCACCAACCGAATCGTGGCTTTGCCGGAACGGTGAGCGGACGCAATCTGTACGTGCTTTCTCATACTACGCCTGCTTCTGTTTTCGTAGAGCTGGGCAATATCCAAAATACATTTGACCAGCGGAGACTGGTGATGGATTCCAATCGCCAGGCACTTGCCAAATGGCTGATGGAAGGCTTTCTGAGAGATTATAAGGGAAAGAAATAAACTTTTAATTTCTCCTTTCGTGAACAAATCAGAAAGGGGAATGTTATATACATGCAAATCGCCTGAAATACTCTTGTAGGTATGCGAATATATATAAGTCAGTAACATATGCCTCCCCGGCATAGACAGGATGATTGCATAGTAGTTTTGTCGTGTTTTATTTTGTGTTTGTGTTGTGACGGTGCTG